>Ga0307515_10021470_pt1 | contig 11449 bp, 13 predicted proteins | sample 17_EM_MG_FD_194513 | JGI IMG/M metagenome (GOLD analysis project Ga0307515, IMG submission 194513) | Populus trichocarpa ectomycorrhiza microbial communities from riparian zone in the Pacific Northwest, United States - 17_EM | ecosystem: Host-associated > Plants > Roots > Unclassified | place... | reverse complement strand
GAAAAAAGCGGAGTAGAGGCCTACTTTATAGTTGGTGCTTGTGGGAGTACCGGTACTATGCTCTATCGTGAGCATGGTACATATTAATATTCAAGCCGGTTTGTTATAGATCCTTCTCACTGATGGCGATTATGATGAAATTCCGGCCACCTCCGCTAGGCTCCGAGTATAAACAGTGCGGTACGAGTACATTCGTGGAAATAAGGCCCGTCCCCCCTCCCCGGTAGCTTACCGTAGGGGGGGCAATTTGGATGTGGAGAGACTTTGGAATTGGGAATCCATGCGATTAGGCATTCATGGATGGATGGGTAGAAACGGAAAATCGAGAAAGATCGGAATCTCACAGGTTTTCTTTTTCTTTTTCTTTCTTTTTTCTTTTTTCCTGTTGTTTGTGGCGCTTATCATAATTGAAAAAAATATTAATGGCGGAAACCTCGTTTGGAGTGTTGAAGGTTTAAAGCTGGATGTGTTGCGTGTAACTGAAGACCTGCCTGCAGTTGAAGTCTGGTCTGGTAAAAAAAAAAGGCATGTCTTACCTGTTGTGCTTGCTGCGGTGCGATTCCTGGAATTTTTGCCTTTCAGAGGTAGAAGAACTTCAAGCTCAGGGATTGAAGGATGTGCAAATAATTGATTAGGCAGAATGTTGAGGTTCTTACTTGGGGATTGCCAAGAAAGTCCAGGTTTGTTGCTGCGGTGGCTGGGAATCTCTAGAAGGCCGTTGCGGTAGGTAGGTTCAAGGTAGATCCTTTCTGGAGTTCCCTCAAGTATGATATTCACTTCTGCCCTTCTGCCACGAAATGCACGCTCGTTAGCTGCACTGGCCCAGACTGCCAACCTCACTTAGGTACTCGAGTGCTCTAGCTACGAGTATTTGGCTCTTCTGTGGCTGTCCTACGCGTCCCCGGGCACAGAGAAAACACCAATCCAATCCAGTATCGAATCGAAAGCCCGCAACTAATTTAGTTAAGGTATCATTAATACCTCGGATCCCCAAACTCCTTGCTCTGCTCTTGAGTACAGCATAGCTCTCAACCTCTCAATCAGGAATTGCCTCCACTATCCCAGCCACCCTCGAGGAAGGTACAAACGCTCGTAGCCTTCACTCCCGCGCCATCGATATCATCCCACATCTAACCCTCCGACTTACCTGGAAGAAACGCCGCCATAAGCACTGCCGCAATCCACCAACCACCCTCGGTACAATCAAAGTCCGCACAAGGAGAGAACTCCCAACAACACCGGCATCATTACCCAGCCTACCCTTCCCTTCCCTTCCCTTCTCTCAGCCCCGCCCCCTACAGTACCCCGGCCCTTAAATCCCACATTCCCTCGGTCCCGATCACGCATGATATCATGCCCCGCCAAGTTAATCGTGGCGCAAAGCTTATTCAGGGTGCGAGGAAGCCCCATCTGTCGATCGTCCACCCGTGCGAAGTGGAAAAAAAAGAAGAAAAAAAGGTCGCACAAGTAAAAAAGTAAGCAAGGGTTCAAGTTATTTATAACTTTTTCACCTGCGGATCGAGGAACGTGGGCGGCCGGCCGGCTGACTTGGTTCTATCATAACGAATGCAACATCCCACCTATCTCTCTACCGTACCTATCCACCCGCCCCTCTGTCTGTCTCTAGTCTAGTATGATACTAGTGCTGGAAACTTACCTGTCATTCCGGCCGTGGTGATTTGTGGGGTGATTTTTCTCACAAGTAGTTCTAACCAACGCCCGCGATCGGATGTATTATCGAGTCAGTCAGGACATACGACTGCTTTGTTGTGTTTCACCTGCTCGGAGGAGTGATTTCCTACAAATCGATCACGGGAGGATGGTTTGCACGCATTTTCTGCTGGTTTCCGTTTGCTAAGGCCTGTTTATTTCTTCTAAATTTGGAAAAATTAAGGGATTGGGGGTTTGTTGTACTGTAGCCGAAGTATCGATTAGCATCATAGCGTACGAGAACGAAGTGAGTATAATAAATCCAAGAGCCACGGGTACAGTACTGTACTGCACAGCACTAGGAGAAAGGCAAAAGACAAACACCCGTGATGCCGGAGCGTTTTTTTCCTTTCCCTTTGGAAGGAAAAAAAAAAAACCTGCTATTGCATGCAGCAAAAATCTGACCCATTTGCTTGGATCTGGGTTGAATGCAATAGCAGTTCTTTTTGAAAGCGCTCCGATGCTGCGACTGGTTGGTTGGTCCTGCAACGCGTATGCGGTATGGCGTGAGGTGAGACCAATATTCGGTGCCGTCCGTCCCGCTGTGCCCGAGTGAGGGGCTATGTTGAGTGCAGTGTACGAGTAGTGCTGGGCTGTGTGCGGTATGGTATGGTGGGAAACCTCCGGGGGCCTAGATGCCGCCGGGTTTTTGAGGCCCGCTCGGAGATGATTGCTCAAGTCGAGTTGCTCTCTGAGGAGTAGACTATTTACTGGTTGATTTTCTTAGTTGAGAGCCGGGTATTCAGCATATGAACAAGGGTTCGGCCGCCTGAGCAGATTGGCTAGAGCGATAGTACCATGGTATAAGTTAATAGCCAAAGGAGAATGGTGTACGATAGTGCAACTTGCTGTGAGACCCTTATCTGCCCTTGTTTCTCTCTCTCTCTCTTTCTTCCTTCCGCCCCTTATCATAACCTACTAATCCAGGTTAGATCCCGACATGCAAGGATCGCCCGCCCCAGTAAATTCGATTCGTCACCTCCAACCTCCAACCTCCTACCGCTGCGCAGCACAGTACTCGTACTTGTACTGTACAGCGCATCGCCGGAACGACAAACGCACGCCGGAACAACATCACCAGATAGTAATTCCAGAAGACACGCCTTGACCATATCAACCCGCCACCCCATCATACCCCCACTAAGGACCTCATTCTGACCAAAACAATACGGTACCGTACCAACTCCTCTGGCTATTCTCGTACTCGCAAGGGAAACATGTCAATGCAGCAACAACTGGACAACAAACTACCCAATCCCAGCCCGCGACTAATCCAAGCGCAGGGGAACAGATCCGCTCCGTTCCATTGGGGCGTCACGTTTTACTGATGTGCCATATTAAGGACAAATAGACTACCGGTACTAGTATGATACTCCCGAGGGAGTTAGGATACTAGGGGGGATAGATCAAAAGTGACGTCACCAAGGTTTACTCAGTAGACCTGATGATTACTTCTCATGTCCACGCTACAATGCGGAGCGTTATAAAAGGCCAAGGGCGGGTTTGTGATCGCTGCAGGGATAGGTTTTTGGTGAGAACCGGAAATGGGGATGTTATGCGCTTTTTAAGGTTTCTTTCTTTGGGGGCTCGATTGGTCACATGAGGCGGGAGTGCCGTAAGAACTGAAGTGATTGGGCATGGCGCTAGGGCGTCCAGAATTTCCGCTTTGGATTCTCGTTCAGCCCTCACTTGAGACAACGGGCGTTACTGGGAGGGGCAATTCCAACGTCCTTGCGTGGTGCCGGATTGGTTAGACTTTTACCGGTATCGGGTTGGATCTTGGAGGTTTTGGGAGAGGTATCCGGTTTTGGTAGGTCTTTTGTTGTTCACGGATTATAATAGTACATAGTGCGATGATGTGGCGTTGATATACTAGTACTGATGTCGTGGGGTAGGAGCAGGATTCCTCTGGCCTGGGGTATTCAGACCTGATCGCTGTTGGAGATATAACTACCCTTCCGGTAAACATTCTAGAAAGATCTGATGAAATTCTTTTCCTAGGCGGTGGTTCGGCATATGATTCGATTAGTGAAACTAATGAAAGGTGCAATTCTCTTCATGTAATTACTGCTATTGCTATAGAAACTAATATTATAGGGATATCTCCATTGCGGAATTGCTAACTTCCGGAGGGCCCTCCATTCCCCTCCATTCCCCGTAACCCGACAGCCCAACGACCCTAACAACCGCGGATAAGCCAGTGGGGGCCCAATTTTGCCTTGGGGGGTATATTTGATATCCGGACACACCGCAACCCATATCAAAAAAAAAAAGGGAAAAAGGCAGTGGGGAACCCCAGCTACAAGGCAAGGGCATTTTCTACCTGGAATAGAACTCTGTTTTTTTTTTCCATTTCCAAGAGATTCCTTCTCCCCCTTCCTTTGCACTCACTAACAGCAAGAATAGCAGAGACGGAGGTGTAAGCGGGTAAGAAATATGCCTTGGTATATAGTATTATACCGTCTCACCCCACTCCTTTTAAAATACTACCATTAGGATCACCAAGAGGAAGAAATGTGTAGTTACACTGGGTTATATTAGACCGTATTGTAGTGGGAGAACTGTTATTAAGAAGGGATCGTTAGAATGCTCGGATGTCCTATGCGAAGTCCCCCGCTATAGGGAAATATATATTGCAAAACAATGGATAACAAATTGGAAAAGAATATTTAAGTTGCAGCTCCCCCGCACCCCACAAACTCAACCCGCTATAAGGGAGAGTGGTCGTCCTTCTAAGAGAAATCTAGCATAGTGTGATATATTCGGCGGGTTTTGCTGGACATTGCATTCTGACAGAGCAATGCAAATTCGAAAGCCTAAGGCGCTTTTAGGAATCTTGATTCTTCCCGTATCATAGATGGAAACAGTAGCTGCTTAGGTAATTACGTGCTCGAAACACACATCAAGCGAATACATCCCATGATATTTCGATGCTTATTTTGACCAGGCATATTAGGACTTGGTGGTACTGAACGGCAAAACCTGGGCTGTTGGCTTCCCTCAGGCGTAAATTTCTGGAACTCTATATTCATGCCGCCGACAGCACCACAGATAGGACACCCCCGGGCACGTGGATTTGATTGATAATTTCTCAAAATGGGGGTGAGTTATTATTTGCGATTTTCAATGCCAGTCTTTTGGAATAACGATACAGTCAGTCTGAGTATTAGAAAATTTGTTCTAAACCTCGGTGGGAGGTTGTGCAGTGCCCCAACCAATGAAAAGGCCGAAGATGCCTGGATATCTCAGTAATAATGTCAACTCCCTCAATACGGCTAACTCCAAGCCCACCTCCAATTTTATAGAGCCCCTAAAATCTTGGCCTAGCTGTCTCTCTTAAAACCCCAGCTATGGAAGGGCAACATGCTAACCACCTAGGCCAGCAGTGTGGGCAACTATATTCTTCAAACTAAAGAATGTAGAAACTTGGATAAGGGGGGTGCGGAGGATGGATCCGACTACCTGACCTTTCTTTGTTACGGCGATAAGAGAGTCAGGAAGAGGTACATTCCTCAGATCGAAAGCGTGTGCTACCAAGAAGGCAGAATACTCGAGTATTAGTTATTAGTAATAGGCGACCTGTGCGATTAAGCTATAGAAAAAATATCTTACTGCTGACTATTCCTACCCCAATTCTACCACACGGAAGGCGTAGTCGTCAAAAATATGTTGGGCTTCCCCACTAAAGCAGCTTATCAGGAAATAATGCCGCAAGAGGTACCGGTAGTTCGGGGATTTCGCAATAAGAAAAAAGATATTGGTAACCAAGGACTGGAACTTCCTAGAATTGTGGAGATGTTCGGGACCGTTTTGTCATCACGGTGCGCGTCTATATGCCTTGACGCTCGCGAGGAATGTGCACCTGAGCACCGACTCGGGTTCCTCACTTGCTACGGCATGCTATCAAGTACCTGCCGAGCGCTTGAATATTCGTCCCTAGAAGCGCACATACCGGGATGATATCGAGAGGGAACCTTGTGTAACAATACCAAGAGCATTGGCCATACCGATCGAAGGTGCTATTTCAAGATATTTGCGTACCGGGCTGAGGAAGGAAGGGAGTTCTTCCGGAGTTTGTAGTTAGCGAGGTGGGGGTGGACATTGTAAAAAGCATTCCTAAAATGGATTCGGAGGAGCGCGCGATGGCGAGGATACCAGGAGACGTATCATACCTTGAAACGTTCGCTAGCAGATGCAAATCTAACCTAGGTTCTTACCGGCTTCCTTCCTTATCGATCTAATCCTCGGAAAGGCTACCTTCAGCCGCAGGCCGAATGGACGCAATGCAATGATGGATAGCCCGGGATTGGGAGATGAATATAGTGCAACCCGGATAAACACCCAGGTTGAGGAGCAAGCAAGGCCGGCGCTTGCCAATCTGATGGGACCTCCATCCGGAGCGGCCGCTGCAGGCGGATGAGCCGTCCCATACACTTTCAGTCCAGATAGGATCGAAGGAAATGATTCCCCAAATAGGGCCCCTAGCAGGTCCCTGCCGAGGACTCGCCATGGTTGATAAGGAAGTCTTCCCTGGCCGATCAATAAACTCCGCTCGACATGGGAATATCTGCACTCGAACCGGGTCGTAGAGCAAGTTCCAGTGGAGAATTTTGATAACGTCGGCGGTATCAGTGTTTCCTTGCTGCTAACTTGGCTACACGGCGTAGGTTTGTGAAGCTTGTGACAGCCTTTCTGGGTAAAAGGTGGTGATATCAACCAAAGAGAATGCACGGGCTGCGTACCACTCATTGGCCCCCTATAAATGGAAAAGATAAGGCGGGGAAACCGTTACTGAAACAAGAAGATGTCAACCCCGGCCGGCTAGACAACCTGGGTAAGCACAGCTTTCACATGATGCCAGAAGGGGAAACGAAGTGGTGAAGTTACTCTTGGGCAATCCTGATAGGTAGAACTATGAAAATGCCACTCCCAGATGCTACTCTTAGAGTATATAGCGCAGCTGAAAAGCGAGTGCTGGGGTAGGATAATGCCGATCCTGATAGGCCGGGCCCAGGACCGCTCTTGTATTATACGCTCTCGGTGAATAAGATGGAGTGGTGAAGCCATAGCTATAGAGAGAAAATAATATCAACCCCGTTAGGCTTAATAACAAAGTTCGGGAAGCGGTCTTGCACGCTGCCCCTAGCAGGCTTGAAGGAGTTGTAAGTTATTGCTGATATTTCGCCGGAAAACTCCGGGATCTACAATGTAGACGCACTGGCCATGAGGCTCTGCGCAGTGGAGCAGTCCAACGATGTCCCCTTCCAACGGTGAGGTGACAAGGGTACCCATGCACCACCTGCATTGGGAAGAAAACATAGGTATTATGAGGATATTTGACATGTGCTCTCATCCGCACCTACCGTAGGTTTCCTCTTGAACCTGTTGACTATAACAACGCAGAACATTTAAAGATCCATTCTAAATCGCTCAAGCAGATGCCGCCCTCTCTGCAAGAACATTTCCTAGCATCAGACTTCAGCTTCCCCTAATATCCAGCCTTCCAACCATTCACGTCTACGAACATGCAGCTCAACCTAAGATACCGGCTCAACATAAGATTTCAAATTAGATTCCCCTTGAAGACTACATTTACACCACCACCCCACCCTTTTCAATTGTTTCAATTGAGTATTTGGCTTTTTTTTTTTACAAACTATTTTAGTCCCTTATCAACCTGTTTACACCGTGCTCCCCGGTCGTGAAGTGCAATTTTTCTACGATACCTTGTTGCTGTGTTTGTTGCACTTTCGATTACTGCGCATCCCACCCTGCCCCTCAAGCGACCAACGGGAGCCCGAAACTCCTGCACCATAGCGGCAATTTTCGGCTTATCGGTTTTGAACAACTACTGACAGACGTCTTTGATTCTGGACTTAGCATTTGTATAATTTCTGGGCATGCAGCTTTGCGAGGTGGCTGGCTAGGGGTGGGAATTGGCGTAGAGGGCAAAATCTTACGCTGAGCTGAGGCACTGTACGTCGTAGTCGTGCTGCGAGGTTCTGAACTGCACTCTGTTGCATAATCAGGAGGAACCTATCCGCAGTTTGCCCTGTTATAAACGACTTTGGACGAAATGAGATATGAATTCCACTTTGGTCTTGGCGATCTATCCGAATGGTTATCTAAAATACAGTGAAGCATTGCTCCCATTGCATTTATACAAGACACCCCATGGAACTAAGGTGCATCTCCGCCACCTAGCTAGAGCGTAGGCTCAGGGAATCACCCAAGACAATTCATTAAAACCCATAAGCACAATCCGAGTACCAGAATGTGAGCAGTACCTCTGGCCCTGCTTTCAAGTGCCGATCAATGGAAAAGCACAACCAAAATTCTAGGCCCATTAGTTTGCGCGCAAGTACCAAACTTTCTACTCAGAACGGTAACTCTACCCGCAGCACTGCATCTATCAACCCTCAACGCCCCCTTACGACCTGATCTGCACTCTATCAGACCACTTACTTAAGTGAACTCCCAAGGTATAATATGATATCACGTTTCCCCAGCTTATCTCCACCAGGCGCTATCTCGCCGCTCGGCCTCGGCCTCACGATCCATCGGAGTTGAACCCGAAATGATTCACTGATTCTCACTCGGAGATGACCGGCAATCGAGGTCGTTTAGTAAGTAAGTATACAGAGGCCGAATTGCAGGTTTTCGGGCTATCATTACCCAACCACCATAATTGGAAACAACATAGCAAAAAAATTCTAAAAGCAATTTGCTATAATGGCACCCATATTATATAAAAAAATGTAGGATTTTTTTTCCCCTTCAATTCTTCTAGAAGTTGTAAGGAGCGGAATGTCCTTTCCTATAATACATGGTATCATGCACTACTTATTAGAATTCCCCTTTTGCACCTTCCCTAGCTACTACCGTCCCCGAGCTACGCTCCGTGACTGTTGGCGCCCCCTTGAGCATAAGGCTATCTATCTCTATGCACCGCTTCTGTCAGATATCCCGGGCTGCAACGCCGCCGCATATTTGCTTAGTCATAGAGGTGTCTTGGTTGTCATTGACAGTAGTTTTGCGTCTCTCCACATCTCTCCCCTCTTACACACATCAGTCTTTTCTCCCTTTCCGGTAAACTAAATCAATCAAACTAGCCTTACTGCAATTCTTATTCCGCCCGCATTTTCTCTCTTGTTCCTACATTCGATTGAGCTAATTCCAGCACTTTCCGGGACCAATTAGCGGTTGTGCAAACGCTCCGTTCCGCCTACTGTTTATATCGGTCGGTGCTCGCGGCATATGGCTTCTAACAGCTTCCTTTCCCTTCTTCTTAGCTCTTACTCTCTCGATCGGCAATGACAAGCGCCCAAGCCTCAACCCAACATCTGCTCGCTTAGGTCTCTATTCCCGTGATATCATACCCTCAATAAGTTCGGCAGAGAGCAAGGAGGGAGGCAGTGGCTACCCGGACACCCGGCTCATAACAGATCATGCTATTAATCCAGCGCTAAACTGGGGGAATTCAGGCAAGAATGGAGGGAAGAAAGTGGCCGAAGTTAGGAAAAAGGCGGTCAATCGTGAGTGTCAACCACCAGCAGGAAGGAATGAAGGAAGACAAGAAGTGGAAAAGAGAGTATATATAGAGACTAGTGGTACAATATATGTCTGGCTGTGCTCTTCTTAATTTTTTCGTTGATCTCTGTACTCGCTTGAACCTCACTCTTGTTCCCTGAATGCATATGTATATATGCCGCGAATATGCGTTCCTACACCCTGATTATTCCCCTGCGTTTTCCTAGATAATGCCTCGCTTTCTTTCTATTCTTCTCCCTTTCTCTTCTTTCTTTCTTTAATAACAACTTCTTCGAAGACAGTTCGCAACAATTGGGCACTGCAGGAAAAGAAATGGTGGGCGGGCCCCGGCGCTAAAAGCCCCCTTTGCGGCAAAGCCGGAAACTCGATTGTTGCTATCATGGCGCTCGGTGTGTGGGGGTAGGTATCACGAAATGATCCTCAGCGCAGTTAGAGATGCGGTGCCGATGTAATAGCAACATCCCACCAAAACGTGCAATTCTAGAATATAGTCATGCCAACCCGAGCGCTCCAGGAGCTAGAGAGAACAGAAGATCACCTCCACCTACTCCCCGGTGGCCAATTTTTTATCAAGGTTTCCCTAATGATTCCTAAACCTGTCTGTAAAATTTGGGGGTAAAATAGTCGTTTGATTTTCCTAGCTCTATAAGTTTGACGCTCTCTGTGTAAACCCACAGACAGACATCTACGAGAAGGTTCAATACCTACATTGAGCAGAAAAAAACACCTTCGACGAGACCCAGCAAGACAAGGTCGGAATCCCCTCTTCAATAAAAAAGAAAATATCTGGGCCCACCCAAATAATTGACATTAGCGACGATGACTCCCAAGAAAACCCCCATGAACAAGCGATACCACCGACCAATGCAGGGCAAGCCTATCGGCTCAACCGCAATCGGGATAATCCTCAACCCCCCTTTCATAATACAAGTCACTTCGAGCACTAGCAATTTCCACACTCCTAACTTGCATATCGGCATTTTTAGCCATACGGCTCCCACGGCCGACCTCTTTGCTTCCTCCTTGATCCCTATCAACATTTCTGAAAATGCTTCCGGTCAATTTCTGATCACAGAACTCAGTGCGATTCTCATCTAACGAGTCCCAACGGGGAGAAATATTTGAGCCATCACAGAGCAAACACTAAGCACCCATTAAATTAGTATTTTTCGTGAATCAAAACCACTCAACCCCGAATGGGACATATCATAGGGATCAATCAAAATTGGGGAACCCACGGTAGCACTAAGGCTTGAGATAACGAGACCCTCGGAACCCAAATAAAAAGGTTCGACGAACCGAAGCCCTGCAGGCGGAGTTTGCTCGATTACTCTACCCATTCTAGCAGGAACCCTCAAAGGCACATTATCAGGATATACGGTGCCACTACGGCAATGACGCTTTGAGGCCTTTGGTAGTCTTGATTGGGAATCCCCGCATTTGTCTTGGTCAGACTTGTTGTCATATGCTGCTGTTCCTTCGTGTGGGATTGAGTCCAATCTAGGCGAGAACGAAAATCCGAGGTTGGGCGGTGCTTCAGGTAAGCCCATAGGAAATCTGAAGGAAAAGGAATCGTAGCGTAGCTGGAATCGTTTCCTCTCACTAGGGGCTGCAAAGTTCCCTCCCAACAAGGAGGGTGGCCGACGGGCACCAACTAGAAGCGATTGAATCTCAGGCCCCGTAGAGGAAACAATCGATGGTTTTACGATATCGAAAGAGCTCACAAAGGTACCATCCACGCCTTGATCGTTCGGATATGGCATGTTTACCCCACAAAATCCATCTGCGAAGGTCGTTTTTTGATGCTCCGGTGCCACCGACACAGTAAAAATACCCATATCCATTCCGGGATCGACAGAATCTAGAATCTTCATCGCTTTGTTGGGAGAAGGGAGTTCTTCGGTGTGTAAATCACCGCCGTACGAGGAGGGCCATGGTTCCCATAGGGGTGAGAGCTCTCCGAGAGAGGGGCTGAACGACGGAAACTCGAGGCCAGAATCATCGGAAGTGCTTGGTTTGACCTTCATCTGAGCGTTTAAATCCGGTGTATCAGACACTTCTAAAGCCAAGTCATTTGGTCAGCACAAACTCTCCTCCATATCTCTCTCAGTGCGTTACTATCAATCTCCTCGAACTTACGTTCCTCTCTTTCAAGCTTAGATTGCAGCCCATCCGGAATACGAATATC
>Ga0307515_10021469_pt1 | contig 11449 bp, 3 predicted proteins | sample 17_EM_MG_FD_194513 | JGI IMG/M metagenome (GOLD analysis project Ga0307515, IMG submission 194513) | Populus trichocarpa ectomycorrhiza microbial communities from riparian zone in the Pacific Northwest, United States - 17_EM | ecosystem: Host-associated > Plants > Roots > Unclassified | place... | reverse complement strand
GCTTACTATAGCTGTCTATAAGGGTCTTCCTATAGGGCGTCCTCTCCCTTATATCACTTATAACCCTTATATCCCTATATAGTCTGGTAATATTACGCGGCGTCGCTTCTGGCCCGTTAAGGCTTAGGATAGCTGGCCTAGCCCCCTAGTATTAAAGGTAGGAAACGCTAAAAAGGCACCTGCGCCCCCCTAGCTTATCGCCTATTATTTCTATTTATATAACCTAGCGTACAGTTATTCCCGTAGCTGTTAAGCCCTTACCTTCCGTCTCCTGTATTTAATGCAGTCTTCTCTCTTTTACGCCTTATGTATACTTTAGTAGCAGTTTACGCATTTTGTTTAGTCTTAGTTTAAGCAGTGTCTTATATTATAGGGGCCTATATAATGGCCGCAGCATACCTATACTACGCATGTAGATTAGGTATACCCCTATTATATATAGCGATAGCATTATTCTAGGTGGAGTCTATAGTTATAGAGCCTTGCGTTATATATAAGGCTATTTATAATAATACCTTTTTAAATAAGGAGTTTTTGCATTCCTAGTATATATATGCTAATGATAAGGGAGCTATATATTTAACTAGCGTTTCCCTAGCAAGTCTCTAGCAACCCTTATATTCTTTTATTATTCTTATTATATACTTAGTTTGCATTTTCCTATTAAAGCTATTAGATTTAGGTAATCTTAAGTCCTAGTATAAGGCGTTCCGTTTATTTTACTATCTTATATATAGTTACTATATTATCCGCCTAGCGTCCCTTTTCTACCCTAAGGCTTAGGGGAACCGCTAGGACTTTAACTAGGTAATCTTCGCGGAGTACTTTTATGCCAATACATTCTCCTAGCCTGTCCCCTACCCTAACGGCTTATTCCTTTACCTATTAGTCCCTTAGGGTAACTCTAATATCTCCACTCCTAAGGTGTTGGACTATAACAGCGTTATAGACCTCTTTATAAATCTTCATAAGGACTTCTATTTCTAATTGTCCCCTAAGCCCCTCTACTTTTTCTATATTTAGTTATATTATAATTATATACCCGGATATTATTTTTAGGGGGGTAGGTTCCCTGTGCTATAGATGCGCAGCTACGGCGGCCTAGGTGCGGTTCGCCGGTAAGGGGGGTTTTTATTTATTTTTGATTTTACTTAGCCGTTAGAGGATTTAATTAAGGGTTTACTAGAGGGGCGCCTAAGGTTTGCTGGACTAGCGGAGCCATTTTACTAGCTGTATTAGTTCATTATAGCTAATAGTTACTCCCCCGTAATTGCGGATACTAGACGCATCTAATAGGCTTTATATTTTATTAGATGCCTTTTTAATAGAGGTCTTTCCGCTTTATAGTGTGGTATTCGCCCGTTCTTGTTATAGAGGGCCATTACTAGGCGTGGTTCTGGTGGACGCGCGCGAGTACAAACCACCGTCGTTCGACGTATGCCTCCCCTGCGATGCATACATCTCAGGGGGATTCTCTAGGTGTTTTTTAGGGTTCTTTTAATTGGTTTTAGTCTTTTTGGGCCGGGTGTAGTAAGAGCTCCATAAATCAATATATTATTAATATCTAGCGGACTATATAGCAGATATAGCTAAGAAACACGCCCTACTACTATAAAGTTAAATAGGGGTAAGAAAGAACCGCTTAATACTATTAGCACTTACGCTACTCGCTGCCACTATTAAATCTACATGGGCGATGCGAAGGGACTTTATAGTATTAATGCTTAGCTTAGATATTAGTAGTGCCTATAATAATATACCCCACAAGCGCCTTCTATATATTCTTAGGGTAAAGGGCTTCCTAGAATAGATTATATAATTTATTTAAGGGTTTATAGGCTAGAAAGAAACATCTTTAGTCTTTAGCGGATACTAGAGCCCCCCTATCGCAGTTATAATAGGGATACTATAAGGATTACCCCTCTTGCCTATACTCTTCCTTTTCTTTATAAGCAACCTACTTGACTCCTTTAAGGAAGGGGCGACCTAGGGGATAGGCTTTATTAATAACATAAACCTAATTATATACGGTCTAACAGCCGTAGAGAATTATAAAACACTAGAGAAAGCCTATAATACCTATATAGAATGGGCAAAATAACATAGAGTCCAATTCTTACTAGAGAAATACCAGCTAATCTATTTTATAAGAAAACGCAACCAATCTGCAGATCTCTAGCATATAATTTACATTTAAGGCTTTAGGGGTTAACTAGTCCAAGGCCTAAGGGTATTAGGAGTATAGGTAAATAGTAAGCTTTAGTAGAGCGTATATACGTTATAAGCGGCCCATAAGGGCTAAGTATAGTATATTATAATGTCTAGGATCATTAATTCTATATAGGGCCCATGCTTTTAGAGGTTACGCCTACTATATATAGCAGTTGTTTGGCCAACTATAACGTATAGATCTAGTATTTGGGCTATAGGAGAAACTAAGAAAGGCCCCCCTAAATCACTCCTTAAACTACTTTAAAAGGTCCAAATAGCTTACCTCTAGAGTATAATAGGTGGGTATAAGCGAATAGCCACAGCACTACTTAAGAAGGAAGCTAATATCCCCCCCCTATAATTATATATTGAAGCCGCTGTAATGCAAAGGGTATAAAGGGAGTATATCTCTAAGGTTATAAAGTATATTAAGACACGCCTAAATAAACTATAGAGTGACCTTAGGGTGCCCCGTAGGAGAGCAAACTAATAACCCTAAAGTAGGGAAGATATATTAGAGAAATAGGTAGAGAAAGTAGAAGAAGAATAGTGCTGTATTAGGGCCTAGGCCTATATAGAGGAGGAAGGGAGACGCGTAAGAGACTAGTAAAGATAACAGCAAGAGAGAAAAAGGAGCTAAAGTAGAGTATAAAAGAGTACTAGGAAACTATTTACCGTAATATAATACTGGTTAGACTAATACTGGAAAGGTATATAGGAGTTAAAGGTATAGAGGCTGTCTTAAATAAGAGAAACCTAAGCCGTAGTATAGTTAACGCTATAGGGGGTAAACACCTAAGGGCTCTAAGAAGGCCTAATAAAGGTAGAAAATATAATGGTAATACTCCTAAAAACAGGAATAATAGGACTAAAAAATTGGCTCTACTGGGTAGGTGTCCTAGTAGGTAGCCTAAGATACAAATGCGGTTGGCCAAGACAGACACTAAAACACGTAATACTGTTATGCCCCCTATGCACTAACTAAGAAGTAATACTCTTAGTAGCTAGTATAGAGAACTATAATACACTGCTCTTAATATAAAAAGGTCTTAAGGCGGTTACCTAGTGGCTTATTAGCTAAAATGTACTAAACTAGTTCCGGGTTGTAAAGGAAATGGTAATAAAAGGCAAAGGGGCGAGTAGTAGGCGCCCCCTAATAACTCTACAGTAGTAGAGTTAAGTTTACGATACTAGCGCGTCCGTAGGCTTGTTACGGCAGCAGTAGTTCCTAAAAAGGTTAAAAAGTAAGGTAGTAGAGCACCACAGGTGACTTGTAGGCGCTAAGTAGGCGAGCCCTAAAAGGCGGGGAGATGGATTACGGGGTTTTCTCATTTTCTCAAATAGAGTTTTCTCCCTATATGTAAATAAGGAGTAGTCCGCGTGGGCCTAATAGGGATCTAAATCGGACGTTAAGCAATAAATAATAATAAGTATTAACCTTTTAAGAACTAAGGACAAAGTATAGATATAGATTACGGGCTAAAGCGTTTTTAGACGTTATAGCACTCCTCTAGCTAGAGGGTATCTAAATACGCTAATGTAATATTTAAAGCTAGTATTTACGGATAAGCCTAAAGTATATTAGTACGCTAAAAGCACGCTAGAGGGCTACTATAATTGTCCCTAGGTTAAAAGTTTATTAAAGGGGCTATACGCAGTATCTGGAATTCCCCCTATAGATTTTATTCCTTTAGAAACGCGGCAGAGAGCTATAGGACTAAGATGTAGACGTAGGGCCTTTAAAACCACAAATATAGGAGTTACCACTGGAACTATAAACACGGGAGCTACTACTGGAACCGCAAACATAGGAGCTACTACTAGAACCGCAAATATAGGAGCTACGGGAGCTCCTTAGCCTACTCCTCCGCCTCCCTACGCTCCTCTACCAACTAGCTATACTGCGCTACTGCCTATTAACCTAATAAACCTAACTCCTCCGCCTTCCTACCTAACTCCCCCACCAGATAATAACTATTAACCTCCTTTATAGGCTACCAATCCAGCTATAAGAGGATCTACTGTTAAAGAACAACTTTTATATCTTAAAGCGATAATTGCAGAATTACTAAATATATAGCGCGCTTATGGCTAGGGTTCTAGGGCTGCCTATAATCCGCTCCTAGACGTTACTTATTATAGACCGGCTTTTAATACAAGGGTAGATAGATAAGGGAGTTTAAATTAGTACGGTTGTTTTATCCAGGCTCCTTAGTTTTCTTCAATCGTTTGTTCTTCTACGTGTTTACTTTATTCTCCTATTAGGGTTCGCGCGTTTAATATTTACTTACGGGTGCCTTTAGAGCATGTTCCGTTTTGCTTACTTAGTACCTATTATTGGCGGGATCCGATTTTTGTACGTAGAGAGAATTAGAATGGTTTTATGGTTTAACTTAAAAGTAGAGGAACAAGGTAATCGCAATCCCTTTAAATCTCGTCGCTTAGCAGTATACGGAAATGCTAAGAGAGTAGAGCCCTTGAGCCGGATCTGCGGCTTAAGCAAACATGCGACTTGTTGCATTATATCGTAGGTAATAGGATGCTAAGCACGTCAAAAGCCCCTAAAGGATATCCGGTGGTGCAGCTTGCAAAATTCCCTCGCCCAGGATGGCGCTTTAGAGCTATTAGTCGGCACTAGAATCCTAAGTAATAGCCTTTAGGTAGGACGCGTGTCGGACTTATAATCCTAGTAATTAGGCAGTTATGCAAGCCGATATAGAGATCGAGACCATATATACCGCCACCGGTCAAGCAACCTCCGAGATCCGTATTTCGTATTCCTTATCTCTTAACCGTGTAACAGTTAACGTCTCTAAAACGGCCGTGTAATGCCGCCGGGTTTGCCATCCTGCAGGCTTTAGTTACTATATGGCGGCGTAATCGTTTCGATATCCTAGGATGCCAAAACGCCCACCAGTATGTATATATCCTCTCAGTCTAATACTTTCTCGCCATTCCTACCACCACCACAGTTTTGCTATTAGTAGTAAACCTTTAATTCTTGCATTTATTAAGCACTCACTCTAGGATAGTTTAGCAATCCCAGTCATGGAATATTTGTTACTAAGGTTACCTTGGATGCAATGGTCGGAATACAGGCTCAGCCCAAGGTACGTAAAGGGCCATTTATTGAAAGTGTATCTTATTTACCATTAATCGGCCCAGTTCCGTCAGCTCATGCGCAGGCTATATAAGAAAGCCCCCGAGGCTAGTCGATCTCTCAACAACACAATCTTAGAGTACAGCGATACAAACGGCAGCACACGGGATGTGCCCCTATAGCTCTCCGGGGACATAGATAATAAAACTGCAAACTTAAAATTGATCGCTTGGCTCAAAAGGCAACTTCGGCGTCCAAAAACATGCCAGTCCATCGGGATAAATGTGGGGTAAGTCTCAAAGATGGCGATGGATATAGAAGCGGGCTGCTCCGAGACCTAAAGGGTCACAATATTTAACATGCTGGAATATATAGGAGCTTGGGAGTGGTACGATGGGCAGGTTAAACTAGCGCGAGCCACGGTCCGCACTAAGAAGAATAAGCTAGTAGACCGCAGGGGCGCATTAATTCACGTGCTGGATAGAATGCAAGGTCTGCAGGCAAAAACCGAGTTACCTAGGAAGTGGATTAAAAGCGTGGGGAGACTGACCATAGGAAAAGAACCCAGTGGAACTAGCAACTCGGTAGATGTTAGTATTACAGGAGGAGCAGACAGTTATAAAGGAAGCGCATTAACGTGCAGCTAAGCAGACGGCACAAACTGAGCATAAAGCTTGTCAAAGAACTCGGCCTAGAGATACTATTCAGCCCAAATATTTGGTGAGTGGCCTCCTTCCTAAATACCTATCAGCTGTTAAGCAACCCATCTTAAGTAGGGAGTACACCAAAAAGACATGGAGCAACTCAATATTCTAATTCACGACTTTCAGGCGGACTCAAAGCGCATGCGACTGCTCAAAACTCTAGGCCAATAGCTAGAGCGGTTAATAAACAAAGGAAAGCGTGACCTTCACTCCCTATTTACTTTACTAACGGTAGAGAGTCTCGTGTCGGAAGAAGAGTGCAGGGAATTAATAGCTACTTTTGCTCTTAATGCGGTAAGCTACTTATACGAAATGGAGAGAAACTCACGGGCTAATGCAGATACTTCTAGCATAGGAGGCAATACCGAAGGGGTCCTTGAATGCTACTGTTGACCGCTTAATAGAGAACGTCAGCACCAAAGTCTCGGGCAAGCGAAAGTTTAAAGAAGACGATGGTGTCGCCGCGGAGGACGGAATAGAGTTACCGTGCAATATTTCGAATATATTAAGGCAGTACGTATCAAACCCCTAGGTAAACTAAAAAGAATTTTACCAGTCGCGTGGCAAGCGAGCTTGGCAACCTTGGCGAATAATCTTTAGCCCCATGCTGTGGAGAATAGAGAGAGCACGTGCATACTGCTCCCTATACCCCCTTAAATTCTCCGCAAAGCGTCTGAGAGCTTATAGTCCTGAGCCTAAAATGCACCCTTAGTTTCTCTATCTATTATATCTAACAATAACGTTATATAAAACGTTAGATATAGGCAATTAGTCGCGTTATTAACAAAGAGGGACGCGTAAGCCTATATGATTAGATTGTCTATAAACGAGGATCTAAAGCTAGAGAAAGGAAAGGAGAAGAAGAGCAGCGCCGCTCGATGTTTTATACGATCCTCTAGTCATATAACGGCTACTATTTAAGAATATCTAGAATTACTATAGCCCTATCTTGTAGAAGCTTAAGTTTAAAGGGGGGGTACTATTATAGGACACCCCTATAACACCTTATATACATCTACCTATTTCTACTAACTTAGTAATTAGAGACTAACCGCGAGATAATAATTTAACGGCAATTTACGGCATTCTGCTAGGACTACTACCTAAATCCTATTCTACTCTATGCACGTATTAACTAAACAACTAAGTTAATAATATATACCCTTTCTTCCTGTTTTCTTACCTTCTTTTCTTATATAATATCTTAACTTTATTATATAGTTTATATACATAGCTTAATAATATCTACTTTGCTATATATTATTATCGCTTATACTTACTCCATAATATTATATTAATTATCGCAAAATCCTAATACTAATATTTATAACCTAAGCGTTTTTTTATAAGCGATAATATATATACCTAAGGAAATAAATACTTAAAGAATCTATTATATTAAATAAATATATTATAACTAAAATATCTAGTTAAGTTATAGTATATAAAAAGACACGAAAGTTAGCTCTTAAAATATTTAAGTACTACTAAAGCTAGTATTACGGCGCTGGTAGAAAACGGTAGATTGTGGCGGTAGATTATAGCGGACAATCGTAGATAGTTTCTTACTGTTTTAGATAGTCGCAGTTACGTAACTAGAGGACCGCATATAACTTTAAGCGGCGCTACTATTCTTCTCCTTTCCTTTCTCTAGCTTTAGATCCTTATTTATAAACAATCCAATTATATAGGCCCGCATGCGTCCTTCTTATTATACTTATGCCTTAATTAACTAAGTCACTAACATTATCCAAAGCTTATACTACTCTTTCTTCCTAAGAAGGAACTTAAATATATCTGCAGGACTACGAAAAGGACGAGGATATAGAGTAGGACCCTAAGGATAGGACAGAACCTAAAGGAAAAAACAAAACCCTAAGGAAAGGACCTATAAGACACGTACGGACCAGAACCCCTAGAGAAATTACCCAGAATTACCTAATACCCTACTACTATGCTATAAAATACTATAGTAGGTAAAGTAGCTGCAGGACCCGTAAATACCTTAGATAAAGAAATAATTACTATTTTAACCCCCTAGGCGGAGCTTATAGCAGCTAATGCTGAAATTAAACGGCTATAAGAACTGCTTAAAACTAGGGACACCCCTATATCTAGCGATGACCTATTAGATAGACTTACTATGGTCCTTAAGGCCCTAGCACAAAGTACCGCGTTATTACAATCCGTAAAGGTCGTGGACCCCCTATTACTTATAGACGGAACTGACCCTATATTTAATAATTAGAAGCTTTAACTACAAGATAAGCTTAAAGTCAATGCGGACTACTTCCCTACTACTTAAGCTAAAATGGCCTATGTCTTCGGCCGCACTAGTAAAAACGCACAGACGTATTTACGTCCGCGATACTCCCAGGACTTAGTAGACCCCTTCCTCTCTAAAGAGGAGATAATTAACTACCTATCTTCTATTTATAAGGACCCCTTTAAGGTATAGAATGCCCGCCTTAATTATAAAAGCTTAAATATAAAAATAACAAAGACCTTTTCGGCCTTTTAGACCCGCTTTCTATACCTAGCCGGCTAAGCCCAAATTCCCCATAAAGACCTACTGCCAGACCTCTTTAACAAGCTTACCCTAGACCTATAGCGCGCTATACTGCTAGTTTTTACTACTATATAGACGCTTAAGGTACTTATAGACTACTATCTAGCCATTAACTAAGGCTTCTATTATATTAATATATATACCGAGCGGTATAAAGCTAGAAACTCTTTAAACCAGACTATAAGCACTATAAGAATAGCTAATAGTACCCCTATACGGGCCGCAACTCCTACAGCACTAACCGTTTAGCCTACCGTTAATTATATAGCTAGTCCTACCACGGGCCTGGTATATACTTAGCCTACTTATAGTAACCCCTATAAATAAGCCCTTAGCAATAAAGGAGCTTGCTTTTTATACGGCTAAAAAGACTACTTTATAAAGGACTGCCTAATAGCGGCAAAGATAAACGAGGTCCTGTTAATTTAGAAGGATAGTATAAAGTTAGAAAAAGAGGAGCCTTAGAATAGATACCTAGTATACTATAAAGCTAGCTGACTTTTTAAATGCACCCTTTAAAGAACTACCTAAACCTATTTTTATTCGCGGGTATGACGGACGGATAAGTCCACCTATTAAGACTATTTTATGGATTTACCTTCGTATTAATGGACGAAGGTAGTATAACGTCCCCTTTCTTATTACGGACCTAGGAAACCACAATATAATCTTAAAAAGAAAATGGCTAGCCTATTTAGGCTTACAGCTCGACGTACGGAGTAGGCGGCTTATTTAGCCTAAAACCCTACCCCTAACCCCTTCCTTTATAAAAGAAATCGGTATTATAATAGAGAACCTTGCACAGCTGTAGATAAACACTATTTACTAGGCTAATGCAATACGTAGGGGCTGGCTTTTAAGAAGGATATACAGCTTAATCCGTAAAGGATCCGTATACTACGCCGCCCCTAAGTTACTTATACTACGCTACCCGTACTAAAGACCTAGGGAGTTAGTACTAACCTATCTAAGTCCCCTACGGAGAACTTAGGCCCTATGCAGCCCTAATAGAAGGCTAGGAACACTAGACACTATACTAAATTAATAGACTAGAAGGATAATTTACGGAAAATAGAATATAAGCTAAGAAAAATTACAAACCCTATACCGCAAAATACGGCCTAATAAAGGTCCGTAAAGAAACCTACGGACCTCCCACCAATTAATATCTACTATATTGGCGCCGTAGGATTCTACTAGAACTTAGTTTAACCTAATACTGTTACCTTTACTACTAGCTTATATAAAATTAATTAGATTATTAAGGAAAAGAAAAGCAAGCTTAGTAAATAGGAAAATAAGCTTATAGATAAGGAGCTAGTAGAATAAAAACTACCCCATTAACACTAGAAATTTAAGAACGTATTCTCTAAAGCAGCGTCTAATATACTCTTGCTTTACCAACCGTACAACTATAAAATTAAGATTAAGCTAGGTAAAGAAGACACCCTTAGCTATAGCCCCCTTTGTTAATAGTTTACTACCAAATTATAGGCTATAAAGCAGTACCTTATAGATAACCTAGATAAGGGCTTTATTAAGCCTAGTTAAGCCCCTTTTAACTTACCTATTCTTTTTACCAAAAAGCTAAATAGAGGACTTTGTTTCTGTATCGACTAATATAAACTTAATAATATAACCCGCAAGGACCACTACCTACTACCCTTACTTAATAAGACTTTAACCTAAATAAGTAGAGCTAAGATCTTTACAACGCTTAATATCTATTAGGCTTTTTACCCGATTAGGATAGACCCTAGATTAAAAGATCTTACTATATTTCGGACCTATTACGATATAAATATAAAGTACTTACTTTTAGACTAACTAACGGACTAGCTATATATTAGCGATATATAAATAATATACTATTTAACTACCTCGATAACTTCTGTATAGCCTACCTAGATAATATTATAATCTACTCTAAGAATGAATTGGAATATAAGGAATATATCTATAAAGTCCTATAACGGCTCCAGGAAGCTGGCCTCTAGGCTAATATTAAGAAGTTAGAATTTAGTGTTAAGCGGATAAAGTACTTAGGGTTTATTATCAGTATGGACGGAATTAAGGTAGACCTAGAAAAGACGGCCGTAATTAACTGGTAGGAACCCCCACGGACCATAAAGGGGGTGCAGTTATTTTTAGGTTTCTATAACTTCTACTAGCGCTTTATAAAGAACTACAGCAGAATTGCCTAACCTCTTAACTACCTTACTAGAAAGAACCGGCCCTTTTATCCCAACGCCGTATATAAGTAGGCCTTTAATAAGCTTAAAAAGCGGCTAGTCTTTGCTCCTGTACTCGCCCATTTTTACCTAAAACGGCCCTTAATACTAGAAACTAACGCCTTAGATAGTGCAATAGCTGGCGTTTACTCCCAGAAGTAGCTAGATAGAGAATAGCACCCCGTTGCTTACTATTTAAAGACTACATCAGCATTTTGTTGGGGTGCCAAGATCCTGGAGGCCTCCTGACAGGATTTTGATTTTCCTGATCGTCCTGATCGTCCTGACAGGCTCCTGGAGGCTCCTGGCAGGATTTTAATTTTCCTGATCGTCCTGACAGGCTCCTGACAGGAACCTACTATCCTGATGCGATCCTGACAGGACCCTACCATCCTGATGCGATCCTGACAGGACCCTATCATCCTGATGCGTTCCTGATGCGTTCTTGACAAGACCCTATTATCCTAATGCGTTCCTGACAGGACTCTATCATCCTAATGCGTTCCTAACAGGACTATTATCCTGATGCGTTCCTGACAGGAACGCCCCCCCTAAGCGACGCCCCCCACGAAGCTCTGCACGAAGCTCTGCACGAAGCTCTGCACGAAGCTGGGCACGAAGCTCTGCACGAAGC
>Ga0307515_10021468_pt1 | contig 11449 bp, 6 predicted proteins | sample 17_EM_MG_FD_194513 | JGI IMG/M metagenome (GOLD analysis project Ga0307515, IMG submission 194513) | Populus trichocarpa ectomycorrhiza microbial communities from riparian zone in the Pacific Northwest, United States - 17_EM | ecosystem: Host-associated > Plants > Roots > Unclassified | place... | reverse complement strand
AAAAAACATTCTACAAATCAAATTCTATCATGTGTCATTTTTATTTTATTTTTATATAAAATGATAAAATATAATAAAAATAAATGACATGAAAAATAAATGGGTTTTTATATATTTCTTGACCAATGAAAGATTGACACATAAGATTAGATATTTAAAATATATTGTTATAAATATAAGATCTCATAAATAAAAATCAATCAATAAAATAATGTTATGTGGCATGGGAAAAAAGGACCTGAGAAAACTCTATAAATAGAGAGCTTCACCTTAGACAAAGAAAAAGAATTATTGAAGATATAAAATTTTCTTCAAGACAAGCACTTCAAGTAAAGAAACTATCTCAAAAATTCTCAAGCCTTTTTTATTTACACGAAACTCTATTGGATTAACCCTAAATATTTTATAAGAGTTAGAGTTCTTCAATAGTACTTTAAAGACAAATCAAATGTACACTTTAAAGTATCAAATCTCGTTCTGCAATACATGTCGAAATTCACATTCTTATAAAACATAAATCTTGACTTGATTTCACAAATAAATCAAGTCACTAATATGAAAGAATTTGTATACATATACATATACATATATTAGGTGATCAAAATTATATACATGACAATAGATCAGTTTGGAGATCCAATTCGTCCTCCATTTCCATGCTTTGAAGAACTTCTTTCCAAAGTGCCGGGAAAAGAAGGGTTCCTTAACAGCCCACTGTTTCATATTCAGGGTGGTAGTTGGGTTTTTTTTTTTCCTCCCGTAATTGGTAGATATAATTCTCTCTTCCTTTGTATTCTCAAGATCCCGATGCAATTTTGAGTCAAAATCAATAAACAAAAATTCTGATTTCAATCGAAAAATATTTTATGTGGATTTAACACATTAACTCAATGGTTTTATTCCAAATTAAAAATAAAAAGCTTAACTTAAAGCCAATGATGGAGCACTTCTAAAGGAAAATTACCCCCCCTAACTACTATTCTCAGCAGGGAATCCTCAATATAATCTTAAGAGATTGACCTAATTGTTGAGAAGATTTATTCACTCTCAAGGTTTTTAGATATATACAATACTAGAGATGCAACACTTATATAATTAAGAATTTATTAAATTAATTGAAAATTTAACCATCTAGATGGTGGCATAGTGGTAAGAGCTTGGGACCAAGAGGTTTGCTCCCTCTGTGGTCTCAGGTTCAAGCCTTGTGATTGCTCATATGATGGCCACTGGAGGCTTACATGGTCGTTAACTTCATGGCCCGTGGGATTAGTCGAGGTGCGCGCAAGCTGGCCCGGACACCCACGTTAAACTAAAAAAAAAAAAAGAATTTATTAAATTTAGCATCGAGGCTTGTGGCCCAGCGGTCTTGGCAGGGTTTCCCTGCCTCTGCCTCCTGGGTTTAAGCCTCAGCGTGCGCACCTGTCACCCCTGCGGTGTCTTACCTACCTGCTGGGCTTGCAGGGTGTTCAGTGGGTCCGGGGATTAGTCGTGGTGCGTGTAAGCTGGTCCGGACACCCTACTTATAAAAAAAAAAAGAGAAGAATTTATTAAATTTCTTTTAATATATCTGATAAAAGGGTACACACTTGTAGAGATCATTTAAAAAATCATAGTCTCTATTATACTTGCCACCCGCTCTAACCACGCAATCAGTGATGATACTAGCTAGTGTGCTTCAGTTTTTCTCTGCCCTAAGCGAGTTGGCAAGGGGAGCTGATGTTCCTTCAATTCTTCCTGTGTGGGAAAGGGATATGCTCAATGCTAGGGTTACACCCCGTGTTACATGCACACACAATGAAGACGTTGATGATGAAGATGATGCCGAAGATAACATTCGCCAGTTCGATGCCATGGCCCATCGCAGTTTCTTTATTAGCCCCAAAGAACTATCCAACCTTGGCGCAATGATTCCTTCTCATTTAAGTCCTTGTACAACCTTTGAAGTATTGAGTGCATGCGCGTGGAGATGCTATACTATAGCATCTAGATCAAATCCCAAGGCAAAGGCTTGCTTACAATTTCCGGTAGCTCTAACAACTGTTGGTGAGCTTTGTCAAAACCCATTGGGGTATGCCCTAGAGTTGATCAGGGATACCAAGGCTATAGTAACTGAGGAATACATGAGATCTTTGGCAGATGTTATGGTGATCAAGCGCCAGCCTAAAGGATTGGAGTTGTGTCAGACGTTAGAAGAATAGGTTTTGATCATGTGGACTATGGATGGGGCTGGCTACTTTACAACGGGCCACCTAAGGCCTGGGAACTTGACTATATCCCGGGTGCCTGGGGCTCTTACGTGCCTTTCAATTTTAGGAAAGGAGAGCATGGGATTGTGTTGGTCATTTCTTTAATTGCATCAGTTACGGAAGGATTTACAGCATTGATGGAGGAAATGCTCGAACATGACCCACAAGGAAGCCCACCACAACTGGGCATCCAAGTTCCGAGAAATTATTCAACATCTATATCAGAAATTGTATTTCTTTTCACATAAAAGTAGGATTTGTAATTTTTGTGTGGATAAAATTCGTGTTTATGTGAGAGAGAATTACAACTAACTGACATATCTAATAATTTCTGCTGTTAATTGTCTGCAAGTATCCTAAGTTGTGTGTTCATTGTTGGGATTTTCTAGTTAATCTTAGAAGAGGTGATCTGGAGATTGAAAGAGAGGTTCAACATCTCACCTAAATTGAAATTAGGACACTCTGCCTAACAGGAAAGGAAAAGGTTAGTGCTGAAAAGCCAATTGTCAATTAAAAGCCTATGTCTATAATTAAATTAAATTCGTACTTTCAACTCATATCAACTTGTAAAAAAAAAAATTATAATAAAAGTTTAAACTCAATTACAAAAAATCTAATAAAATAATGACATGGGTATGATAGGATATCAAAGTCAAAGCTAGATTTGCGACATATCAACCTATCACACCAAATAAAACAATGAAAGTAGAATGAATCTCAAATATTGAAACTCAATTTGCTAGAGGAAAAAATATTAGTTGATTAATAAAAAATATTAGTTAATCAGTTGATTACATGTGATATTGATTTTATTCATGTAAATATATTTAATTTATTAATAAAAACTTATTTATCTTTAATATTCATCAAATATTTTATTAATGAATCTAATATTTTATTAATAAATCTAGAGTAAAGATAAAATATTTGGGATAAAAATATTTTGTAAAGAAAATTATAAAGTTATAATTATGAGATTTCTATTGCATCAAAACATTGTTCCTAAAATATTCATAGTCAATACTTTATTAAGACTGTATATTAATTAGAGTTGTTGAGACTGATACATATTATATTCTTTTCTTTATAAAAGGAAGCAGTTGTTTTCATAAGCTGAGGTATGAAAGATACCTAGAACTAATATATAGGTGTTTGCCAAATGACATGTACTATATGAAGGTATTTAAATAATCAAGAGATGATTCATCACCTTATGTGAATTAAGGAAAATGTTCTAATTGTTCTAAAATAGTATTGATTGTAAGTCCTTGTGTAAGGTAGAATGAGATTTGAAAAAAAATTCAAATCATATTTAAAGAATCAATGACTATGGTGTTAAGAACAAACAAGATTTGACATAGTAGACACTCTCCACACTATTATGTCTAAATTGAAACATTGTTGATGAATGAATAATAATTATAGTGAGAAACTAGTCATTAAGAGGTTAAATCATAGTCATTAAGATGTTAAATCATACAACTTATGACTTTTCTAATAGTTGGGGGACCATGACAATTTGCTAAATATTATATCTGATATTGAAATATAAATCAATCAATTATTGACTTGATAATAAATAGATTTATTTAACCATATTTTATTTAGGATTATGATTTATGTTTGGGCGAACTTATTAGGGAACGTAATTGGTCACACAAATAAAAACCAGTGGTCAGAAATTAAAATGAGATGATTAATCAAGTATGACTTGATTGTAAATAAGTTTTGGAAATTAAGGACTAGAATGCAATTTATATAGGGAATTATAATTCTAGACTAAAAAAAACAAGTAGGGACTTGAATGAATAAAACTCTAAAATTATCTTGAAATAATAAATATGATATTATTCAGGGGGCAAATTAATATTTTACCATTTATAAGGTTTTTAGATTTTCTTATAAATAGAATGTTATGCCTTTTATTTTCTGTATGGTAAATTGTACATAAACTAAGAAGTTACAGAACACATGAAAACATAAAAGAAAAGAGCTATCACTCAAAGGCATAACAATCTCTCTCTTCTAAAAAAAGATTTATTAGATTTCTCACTAGTGGTTTATACGGATTACCGTTAGAAGCTGGACACTTGAACGACTTGTGGTTTGCGACAACCCAGCCTTAAAATAATTATTCAAAATTGAAAAGAACATTTGATTTTCAGGTAATTTTCATATAAACCTTAAACAACCCTAGATATATCTAATGAGATCCTTGGGACTCTCGAAAAAATTTTCAATTTATCATTTTCGTTGTATGTATGTATTTTAGAAAACCCAAGAGTTATAGTAAAGCCATTGTTAGAAAATTAGAGTTGTTGATTGCGTGTTATAATTTTTATTGGCATTAATCATGAATTAAATTTGTGTGCAAAATTATTTTCCTAATTTTTTTCTCTCATGATTTTTCAAAGAAAAAAATGACTATTATTCCAACTAGATCAAGCCAGATTATTTAAATCTTGTCAAAATATGCTATTTTGACTGAAATTTATAAGAAAAAAAAACAAGTAACATTTGGTGGTTTAGAAAGCCTACAATGACGTTTTGCACACAACCAACAAGTCGTTGGTAACGAGGCAATAGGCTATTATTATCTTGCCACAACAACACTAGACATTGCTGGTGAGGCCGACGTGCGAGGTTGATGCTTGGCAAATGATGACTGTTGTTGGCAGTGACAACATGGCTATCAACGCCAATGATGGCTATCATAATCATGGTTATCGCCGCCAAGGCATGCTGCTAGCAGCAGTGAGCCCACTACCGACTGTAACAACTGAGAAGAAGATGATTGACAAAATTACAATTCTACCCATGTATATTTTATTATTTTATTTTTAGGTTTTTAAAGGTAACCCTACCCCTTATAACTTATTACAATAGGGTTTTTAGGATTTAATTTATAAATTTACCTCTGCAATTTATTCCTTATTGTAATATGATATATGAAATAAAATTACAATTCTACCCCTATATATAATGTTGATTTTATATTTTAAAATTGAAACCTAAATGAAATTTGTTGTAGAATTAATTTTCTAATTGGATTAGGATTGAATTAAAACTGTCAATTCAAAAATTTTGAGTTTTGTAATATCCTAATAGAATTTAAATTTAATACAAAATTTTAATTAAATAACATTTGAAAAATAGTTTCTCTAAAATAAAGAGAGTTTTTTAAAGCAAAAACATTTATCTAATTGATCTTAAAATAGTTCAGGATATTAATAAGAGTTTCAATATGATATATTATGTTTGGAAAATTATCAAATTAGATTTAATTTAATATTTCTAAGTGTTTGAAATATTATTTTAAAATTTCACATAAAGCCAATAATTAGAATTGAAGTATGCAATATATATAATTATGCATATTAATATGTTCTTATGTATGATGGATGATTATGGACATTTAAAGACCACTGTGATTGTGTTTTTATGTTGAATGATTGTAATATTTAATAGGGCACGAGTTTCTTTTTTTTTGTTGTAAAATTATTTTCTTATATAATTCCCCTCAAATGTAACTAAAGGTTTTTTATACAATTATATAAATCTTATGTAATTTAGAAATGTAGGAATTCAAATAGAAAATCTATTTTGCAATCCAAAACAAAGAAAAAATGACAAAAAAGTACAACCATGATTTTAGTAAATAACTTATGAAAATTTGCAATAGCTACCTAGTTTCTTATCAACTAATTTCTTTCGATGACTCGAGGGAATTAGTTTAGATATATTCATGATCATCGAATTAGAATGACATACTAGAGATGTATGTTAATATATAATTGATATGCATATATCAATTATGCCATGAAATGAAACCTAATTAAAATCACTCATTAATATATTAAGTACATGTTAATAATATGATTTGTTGGCTTCTAAATTTATATGCATAAACTAGAGTTATATTCATGAATAACTTATTGAGCTACTCAAGTTTACTATTAACCAAATATGTTTAATGCTATAAAATTAGGTCTTACTTAACTAACTTATCTGATTTGAATGAGTTACTTATGATCATATAAGATTATAAGTAGTAGTTAGGACATACATATATGATATGTTTAGGTAAAGATTTGTCACCTAACTTATTTAGAAGTCACATAAAGATGTAATTAATAAGTTATGTTATCTATCTAATTTAATTATTTTATTTTGTTGAGTTACTTAAGGTCATATAAATTAAACGAGTTCCTAGCCTATTAGGAGATCTAATTGAGATTTCTCGAATTAATAGTGAAGACTATTAATTTGTAGGAAAATAGTGGGAGATCAAATTATGATTAAAGATCTTATCTATATTTGGTTATAAATATTTATGCCTGAAACTAATACTCGTTATCTTTACATCAACCTATTGATAGATTACCATGAGTAAAAATAAATATATCCCTACGTAACATATTTGATGCTAATAAATTGGTTGAACTAAACTTTTTAGATTGATACCAAAATATGAGAATTGTTCTCAAACAAGAAAAAAAGTTATAAGTTCTTGAAAATCTAATTCCTCCTATTCTTAACAAGGACACTGATAATGAAGTTAGGACTGAATATCAACATCATATTGATGATAATGATGATTAGACTACACGTGTGATGTTAGCCAGCATGTCACTTGAACTTCAAACACAACATGAAAATATGGATGTTGATATAATAATTAAACATCTCAAATAGTCATTTGGTACGACTAGAAGGATTGAGAGGTATGTGACCTCTAAGAAATTGTTTTTTTTTTATAACATGACAGAGGGTTCCTAGGTGAACACTCATGTGTTAAGGATGATTGACTATTTTAATAAATTAGGTTAATTGGGCTTTGTTATAGACCATAAGTTAAGCATTGACTTGGTTTTGGAGTTTAAACATAAAAGCCTACTTGGGCCATCAAGAATGATAAAGAAACTTTTCATCATTGTGATAAGGAAAGCCACCATAGTAGGAACTGCTTAAATTATCTTGCAACAGTGAAAGCTAAAGAAGTTTATTGAAGCTTTTACTTCAGGTGTGTTTATAATTGAATAAAGGTAAAATGGATCTACAAGATGACAATGAAGCAAGGATTGTTGTATTAACTTTGCGAAGTAAGCTAATATTAGAACTTGATAATTGTTATTTTATTCTAGCACTTCTAGAAACATCGTATCCATTTCTTAATAGATTTAAATTTATTATTAAAGGAAAATGTTTTTCCTTTTATAATAATGATGTTTATTATGGATTTGGTACTTACCAAATAGTTATATATACTAAATCCTGAAATGCTCAGGTTCACTATAAATGACAATAATAATATATATGGTAATCAATATTCATATTATTTATGACATTGTAGATTAGGTTATATTACTGAAACAAGAATCACTAAATTATATATAAAAAAGATATTTGATCCTTTTGATTATAAATCATATGGAACTTATAAAACTTGTTTATTGGGTAAGATGCAAAACACCTTTTACTAGAAAAAGTGAAAGAACTGATGAATTGTTAGGTCTAATACATACAGATGTATGTGGACCAATAACAATTATGTGCCATACATGTTTCATCATTGAAGACCATATTGGATATGATCATATGTATTTGATAAAAGTTTGAATCATTTGAAAAGTTCAAAGAATTCAAAAATAAAGTTGAAAAACAAACTAGAAATAATATTAACATACTTTGATCGTATCGAGGTAGTGAATACTTCAACCAAGATTTCAAATTTTATCTAAAATAGAATGAGATTATCTCATAATGAACATCTCTTAAAAAAAAGAAATTGCACCCTATTAGATATGGTGTAGTCCATTATGAGCTATACAAACCTTCGACTTTTCTTTTGGGGTTATGCCCTACAAACTACTACTTACCTTTCAATAGAGTTCCATTAAGATCTATTGATAAGACTTCATATGAGATATGGAATGGTAAGAGGCCAATCTTATCATATTTAAAAGATTTGATGCATGACGCTTATGTGAAACATATTTTATCTGAAAGACTAGGAGCTAGTTAAATAAATATAAGTTTGTGGGATATCCAAAAGAAACTATTGGATATTATTTATATCATCCCATGGAGCAAAAATGTTTGTATCAAAACATACTATATTTTTAGAGAAAGAATTTGTTCTTGAAAGGTGTAGTGAGAGGAAAATAAACTTGAAGAAGTTCAAGAATTAACAACTGACATCCAAATAAAACCTAATCATGAGGCTATAACATCAGATGTTCAACCTGAAGCTCAAGAAATATAAAAACTCTGTAGATTTGGCAGGACACATCATGCATTAATAAGATTTGGACTTTTCATGGAAGCTAAAAAACAAAAAATTGCTCATACTTGATGAGTCTATCAATTACGTGGAACCAATATCTGATATTGATTCTAAAAAATGACTTAAGACCATGAAACCTTGGTTGATCTACATAAATGGATAAAACTCATTGGATGTAAGTGAGTCTTTAAGAGAAAAACTAATATAGAAAATAAAATACAAATGTCCAAAGATAGACTAGTTGTCAAAGGTTACAAACAAAGATAAATAGGTTAACTTTGACGAAACCTTATTTCCGGTAATTGTATTAAAACCTATAAGGATTTTGCTTGTTATAGCTACATATCATGATTATGAGATTTAACAAGTAGATGACAAAATTGTATTCTTGAATGAGAATATTTAAGAAGATGTATATGTGACATAACTTGAAAGTTTTGAATTTAAAGAATTTATCAATAAAGTATGTGAGCTATAAAAATCAATTTATGAACTTAAGCAAGCTTCAAGAAGTTGAAATATCTATTTTGATGAGATAATCAAACAATTTGATTTCATAAAAAATATGGATAAGTCTTGTGTTTTTTTAAAAAAATTAGTGGCAGTAGAGTTGTTTTTCTAATATTATATATAGAAGATATATTATTTATAAGAAATGACATTTCTTTAATCTAGTTAGTAAAGATCTAGTTGTCCAATGATTTTTCCATGAAGAATATGAGAGAAACAATCTATATATTGAAAATAGAGATTTATAAAGACAAATATAAAAGGTTGTTTGGAAATATATTAATAACATTGGCATATAATTAAAATGACAATAAAGCACTTGGACATAAGTTTTAAATGTTTTTTTTTATTTCAGGGGCAACCAAGTAATTTTACTGTGAAAAAATAAAAAATCTTTTCTATCCCTACATAACTTGAAAAAGATAATTGTATCACCATGAAAGGATCTTAAAGAAATTAATCACTACACTATTATAATGAATAATATTTTGTGTTTTGATACACATTAACTTCCATTCCAGCTTTATATTTTTGTTAATTACATATATTAACATCCCTTCTAGCTTTATATATTAAGTTTGACACACCATTCATAAAAGTAAATTGAAAAAAAATATAATTCAATAAAATATATGAATAATATTAACACATTTTTTTTTCATGTTAAAAATTAATTTAAAATCCTAAGAAAGTGAGGTCTTATATTAGTCTTAAGATTCAAAGTCCTTGAATTCGAACTTAAGGAATCAAGGAAACGAGCAAATTTCTTTTTACCATCAAACCAAATCAATAAAGATGTGAGCAAATCTCTTTAATCATCAAACCAATTACTTAAAAGTGTGATATATCTATTTTTTTAATATTAATTTCACTCATACTTATTATTATTTAAATTCCAAGTATATATACTTTGATTTTTTATGGATGCTAATGTTATATTTAAAATATTTTTTACTAAAAAATATATTAAAATAATATATATTTTTTATGTTTTAAAATTTATTTTTAATATTAAAATATTAAAACAATTCAAAAATATTAATTTTTATAAAAAACAGGTTAGACTCCAAACTCAAATTATATTTAATGTGCGGAGGTGTGGAAAATTTCTGTCCCAAAATTAAATGAAAGAAGGGACACGAAACTCTAGAAAGAAATAATTGATATTTTCGAAGTTGAATCTAACCAAATATAGTATATAATATAATATTATTTAGAAAGGATAAATGAATCAAGAGATACCAAGTGGATCCAAATCATGGAAGAAAAAATCAACATAGACAAGTAGATTGCTGCATTTGATTTCCATAGAAAGCAGGGTAGAAGAACCCCTCCCTCTCACACACATACGCTCATAGCCACAGATGTTTTTAGCTAACAAAACCAGTTTATGTACACAGAAAGACTGTTTCAAACTCAAAGATTCACCCATTCATTTCTACCTCATCTAATCAACAAAGTCTCTCAATCTCTCTAAACCCAGAAAGAAAAAAGAAAAACAGAAACTCCCTTTTCTTCCTATAGCCTGAAGGATCATCGATGGGACAGGTCCTAGACAAATTTCACGGTACCTTCTTCCTCTTCATATCATTATTTTATTGTTGTTATTATTATTTATCGTTAACCAAATCGTTTATTTGTCTAGTTTTTGTTCCAGTTTTTCTGTCTTCTGAAGCTTCATGGAAATAGTATTTTTCTTACTGTTCTTCTTCATGTTTTTTGGTTACCTTTTCCTGTGTTAGAAAAAAAATAATTTTTTTCTTTGTTGATGATCTAGTATATGAATATTCTTTACTGGGTCACGAGATTTGCTGGGATTTTTTTTTTCCCGTGAGAGTATGTTACAGGCTCATTTGTTTTTTTTGTGATGCCAAGTGTAGGACATGTGTTGTTTGCTAAGCATCACGATGCCATATGGTTATGCCATATGGTTTGGTTTACCAATTTGTGCAGGTAAGCAGTGGAGGGAAAAACAAATAAGGTTGATTGCAGACAAGGCGTATAATCACATAAAAAAACATTCGGGAAGTGCTAATCTCACTTTTGAAGACCTGTATATTGCTGTTCTACTTGTGTACAAGTATAAAACTGTGTTTTACTATCTTGTTTACTCATTTTACTTTTTTTTTATAGCCTTTGAAATCGATTCTTTGATCAAAATTATATCTGGTGCTAGTCTTACTAATGATGAAGTTCATTTCTTAATGCAGTGATATTAACAAGCGCTTGCCTGGTCCCCATTTTGATCCTCCTTCGAAAGAGCAAGTCAGAGCCATGATGCAGGTACTCTACTTCATTTGATACAAACATAAATCTCAAAGCATTCTAGAGTTATGTTTCTATAGTGAGATTTGATGGCTTCTTGAAGTAATTTTGCAGAGAAATAGTCTTACTAGCAGTAATACTT
>Ga0307515_10021467_pt1 | contig 11449 bp, 7 predicted proteins | sample 17_EM_MG_FD_194513 | JGI IMG/M metagenome (GOLD analysis project Ga0307515, IMG submission 194513) | Populus trichocarpa ectomycorrhiza microbial communities from riparian zone in the Pacific Northwest, United States - 17_EM | ecosystem: Host-associated > Plants > Roots > Unclassified | place... | reverse complement strand
CCACGAAACCCAATTGCTAAACATAACATTAGAAAACATAAAAAAGGAGCTGATAATTGACAATTTGAGCAAAACCGACCTAAGAAAACCCAATCAAATGAAATACAGAGCAATCAAACGATGATCAAATTCAACTCCTGAAATCCAACAAAAAAAAATCAGAAAATCTAAGTGATGGGTTCCGGGTAGAGTTCAAAAAAGATAGAGGAAAAATTCAATCCAAATAGAAATCTGGACCATTCAAATTACGATCAACTTGGTGATCATTGCAATATCAATACCTGAGGGGCAGAACACAATAGAAAGGCAAGAGATCGATGCTAAAGTTTGAGACTTTTTAAAGGAACAGAGTGAACAATGAATGACTCACCAGATTGATATACAGATCAGAGGACTCAAAACCGAAAAAAGGAAATGGAATCCTCTGCTTTTGTTTCTCTTTCTTTTCCTTTCTCTCTGCACCTCTCTCTTTTAACCAAGATTTCTTCTTTTTGGGTCAGCAATAGGCATGGAGAGGGAGCTTTCTTTTTGTAGAGTGTGATTAAATTTTGTATCAGACAGAGATGATCAAATGGGGAGGGAGGTGGTATGATAATAATGGTACTAAAAGCAGAGAAAGAGAAAAGGTTGAATGGGAAAGGAAATGAAAATTAAGTTTTATTTATTTATTTTTATGGAATTAGTATATTGTTTTCTGTTATTGAGGATACTTCAATTTACAGTCAAGGAGTAGGACAACCCGATGCTCCTTGAGTTTCTGCCATTGGATTAAGATAACCACTCTCAATTCTGACTGTTGGATTAGCATTAGCAAGGCTAATCATGATTAGGCAGCACATGATAGCATATGATTAGAACTCCACAATATAAATAACCCAATTAATATTTTAAGTATTTGCAGCTGATTGGTTTGGTTTAAAAGAAAAGAGTGTGGGATCGATCATTACATCCATTAGATAAAGGGATTTATTCTCTTTTCTTTCATTCTTTCCAAGTTGGCAGCTAGGACCTGTGTGCCCAACCATCACCCGTCCACTCTCTTCCATGTATATAATTTTAATGTATTTCGACCAAGTTGATCTTAGATTTTAGACACAAAATGATTATTTTTTTCTATTTTATGATCCCAGCTGCTATCAGATTTTGAGAGGAGATTAAATGGACTGAAACTGTCAAAGCTATCGAGCCAGAAGCAATGGAAATTTCAAATGGTGGAGATGACCAAGTGTGGACTGCACAAATCATTCAGGGCCTTGATTTTTTAACCACCAATTGTGTCAACGGGTCTGAATCACTAAAAAAGTTGGTCACTGCTAAGAATTGGAAGGGAAAAAAGGTGGTTTAAAAAATGGCTACCCTTCATGGTGTGGTTCTGTTATTTTCCCCCTCTCTGGGATAATCTTCATGTTTGGTTCATGGCCTGATATGAAAGGACTTTGCTATCAATTGGATTCAAGCTGTTTTAGTGTCATTCCAAGGCACTCTAGTCGCAATATCTTTAACAAAATGTTGTGTTTTTCTTACAAATTCCTGAAATTGTAACAGAAGCATGTGTTGTTGCGGACAAAGGTTTGAGCCAATATTTTCCTGTCTAGCTTGATCTATCTAGATTTGAATGTTGCAATCAACATATCTGAACTCATCAAAAAGAGATCTTGAGAACAAGAAACTGTAAAACAAAAGATATATGCAAGAACGTTTTAAGAGCAATAGAGTTTGTAATTTCCCCGGAAAGTAAATTCAGTGGGATATACCTACTGTCTCAGCCTGTGCAGGAAAGATTAACGTAAGCAAAGCAATTAGTTGGCTGTAAAAGATTTATTTTGACATTCAACAAGAACGAAAACGAATTTTCCAATCAAGGTTTTCATCATGCAGCTGTTAGCGTGCCAAGCCACTTGCTCAAAATTTGAAAGAAAAATAATGTTAACCAGAACCTATCCTTGTTCTCGTGCCAACTTCGAGCTCACCTAATTTTCACTTCTTTTCTCCACTTCAGCTTCATCATCACAGTGTGATCGACGCCAAGTGCTGAGCCTTGTGCTCATCCACACTCTCCCAAGTTTGAAAATCATGCCAGCTCTCCTTTCTTTAGTTCTTTTACTATGTCAACTGCTTCACTAACTGCAACATCTTCGCCACTAAGTGGCAAACCTTGTGTTTTCTCATCAATATTCTCCAAGTTTAAGGTTTTTTCATCGCCAGATGAACTGTCATCTTCGTCAGAAGCCATGGAGATACCACTTGGAGTCAATGTCTCTGAGCTCTGTGATTCAGACATGATGGATGGTAGCGGTGATGACGAGCCACAGTTCATCATATCAAACTTTTTCTTGTCATCCTCCCTCATCCATTGGGCATAAGCTTCATAGTTAAACCCAGCTGAGTTTCTGCCACCAAATGCACAATCCAGCTTATCCATATCAAAGAGTTCTTCCATCAGCTTTTGGCTCTGTGGTCCATTGGAATAGACAAAACTCACTTTCTTGTATGTTTTGGGTTCAATAAATGGTTTCACCAGCTGCAAAAAAGCAAGTTTTGTAAATTTCGGAATCACACTTAGCATGGGAGAAGTAACGTTATAAAGGCCACAGGGAATGACCAAGTGAACAAGGTTTGAAACAACAGGGACAAATACAAAATTAATTGGATTTGTTTCATAGTTCCATACATTTGTTCCATTATCAAAGAATATATTAACAATAGAGTGCAGGGAATCAGCATTCTTTCTTACCTTTTCCCCCTTTTTTTAGAGTAAACCATCTCTTATGGTTCTCACCTATTCGGTCAAATATAATTCTGTGCATGTCCTTCCCTAGAAATAAATTAATCCCTCGAGTAGAAGTCCAAATCTTTATTGCATAAGGGAAAAAAAGATGGTGGGTCTGAAAGAACTTCATCACCTAAACTTGACAAATTTCCCCAACAAAATTCTACATTGAATGTGTTCTTACAAGTCTGAACTGCTCCAAGATCTCTCAGTTTTTGCATTGCAACACCACAAACACATCAGATTTAATGGGTTGCAAATACAAAGGATAAAGTAAATATGAAGTTAAATTAAGAGAAATTGGCACAACTCGACTGGATGATGAGAATGAAAATGATAGAGCAAATATGAAGATAGATGATGAGAAATTTGCATAGATGCTAGGATCTCTTCCTACAGCAGAAAGCATTAGGAACCATGAAGCAAGAGCCACATTTACTTTAGGTTTAAGGAATATTAAATCTCAAGATAAAGCATTGTGTATATCATCGCATACCGTCCAAAAGGATTCAAATACTTTGGGGGGGTTGTAGAGGATTCCAACACCTAGTCTCTCAGGGTAATGATTTTGCAGGATGTGAGCTGTTTCCCGAGCAGCCTTCACTGATATGCAGGACATTGTCCACCCTTGAAAATCAATTAGCCATACCATCTGATCCTGATCTGGATTTAAAGTTGTTATAGCATTCTCCATACAGTAAACAAGGTGTCTGATCTGTCCTCTTATGCCGCTTGTATTCTGATATAAAAGGATTTGTCTTAAGTCCCAGAAAGCATGATACTATAATGAACCAAAACAAAAATAATAGTACGCTGAATTTTTCATATTAAGGCATCCACCTGGAAACCAGGTCTAAAGATAAGAACAGTCCGTCCCTTCTTGTCAAGATAATTAGCTCTATAGACTTTTCCAGTCTCAGCTTCATTAGCAATATCTTCCTAACACATGAAAAGGAAAAAACATCATCTTAATTTGCACAGAAACAGGGCACAGTTTATACCAGTTTCAAACAATGCCCATGTAAGGAATTGCCAGACATCCATATGTTTGAGCGATAATTGGTCTGGAAGCTCTTTTCTTTTCTTTTCTTTTACTTCGTTTATAAAGACTTCCATACAGTCTATGTCAAAGAAATTCAATTCCAAAAAGTACTGGAAGCGTATACCCATCGGATCTTCTCAGGCTTGAATTCCAACCTCCATTTCAATGTGTTTTTCAACATCTTGGCTGCCTTCTTTGTATTCCAGTTCCTTGCTCTGAGATACCTTGATATTGATGCATCAGAACAAAGCACTGGAAGCTTATCAGCTACAGGACCTAGAATCTTCCTAACATCATTGATCTGAAAAAAAAGGAAGAAAGTTAGTTCCCTCCCACATATTTGATTTGATCAACTGTAGTTATACATCACTCAGTAGGGGCTTTGAAAGAGAAATAGAATTTAAAACCCAACATGAAAAATCTAGGAATGGAAAGAATTATTTTGATTGATGATGAGCTTAGCATCAAAAGAAAATCATTAAAATCAAATTGGTTAAAGTTTCCAGTATGCTGGATGCAAAACAAAATAGAGCCAGCATTAAAATTGATCAACCCAGGGTGACAATTTGAGAAGAAGACAAATCCAAATCCTAATCTAATGAAAAGAAGAGCCCTCCAAATGATTGGTAGACTATGCTCCAGGCCCAGTTAGAAGGTAATTGAACCATAGAGAAGAAGCAAAAAAGTTACTGTAGGAGAAAGCAGGATCATGCTTTTGTTTTTACTAGCTGCTAAGCATGCATAATAAGACTCGTTTCTCATGATACAGAAAAGATTAAAAGAAATGACCATGGAAGAGGGAAAACTAGAAGCAAACCCCCCTGCCCTTGTGTTAAGCAAGTTTATAATTAGCAAAGAATTCAGGCATAAACTATTACAAAATTGATAGCTTATCTGATGAAATTCATTGTTGAATCATCATTCCACTTGATAGGAACCAATTAAAATCACCCTTAGGCAACAAGACTTTCTCCTCTGAATTTCAAAATTCATTTTTATCGAAGTAAAAAATATCAATGGTTCTTAAAGCTACTGTTAGGCATTACATATATACCTTAGCCAGCTGCTCTTGCTCCGACAAAGATTTTTCTGTACTGCTTCCTTGCAACTTTCTGATAGACATCTTTGCAAAATTTAGTGACGCTTGTGCAAGCTGAAACCAACATTTAGTAATCAATTAATTCGAGTATCAAACAGTTATTCAAAGTAGATATGCCACATAAAAGGAAAATACATTTCAATGACATACTACATCACAACGATCAACAAGAAGGCACGTGCATATTTATGATGGTTCTGTTCCATTTCATTCTGAGCCAAACTATAATGCTAGAAAATTGATCCTACAACTATTAAACAGCTTAAATAAGGCTTCTTCCTTCCTAATGACTGGATGGTATGAACAGCTTTTGGAACACCTGAAAAATACTTTTTCCCATGCTTAGTGTTTATGAACAGAGAGTGTGAAAGGTCCCTTTTGTATGGAGAAATGACCATTCTTATGGCATTGGACTCCTAAAGACATTACCAATTCAGATCCTTCGGTAGAAAAACAAACTGTTTTGCTTTGTTGAAATCTGTATCAAAGAAATATGAGTGCACAACGCTGGCTATCAAGAGAACTTCTTCCACTTCTCCAAGCCATGATATCTCAAAAATAACGGTGCAAAATACCTTTTAACTGACCATTCTCAAAATTCCCATCTTCAATATCCCCCACATGTTGTACAAGGGTGTTTCTTCCTAAAAATTTTCCATGCAGCTAGAAAATCCACTTCCGTACCCATCAATATTCTCAATAATGAATTTAAGATGATAGCATGGTACCTACAAACTAATTTTATAAATTCAGATGTCAAGAGCTGACAAAGAAATGATCTAAGCATAGCAGCTGCCAGGACTACAAAATTCAATTACTCCCTCCCCTTTTCAAGTCAATGGTCTCTCTATCAACACTACCAATTCCCCATTTCCCATATTCTAAATATCGTTTCTTGTTTCACCTCTTCTGCTCCTCCTTGTGGTTTCAGATTCTTCAAGCAAGTGTAGCAAGGAAGTCCTTCGAACAAGAAGACTCACCAATAATTTCAAACTCAATCCCAAAAGTCTAAATCGTTAAACAAATCACAAGCATAACAAAGGACAGAGATTCAATCTTAGCCAACAAAAAAAATCCAAGTAGTCTTGAAATGTTCCGTCCACTTTCTTACCATCAACGATCCATTGATTCTGTTTCCGATCAGTAAGTAAGGAGCATAATGAAAAAACTTTCCATAGCATAAACATTAATACCCTCTTTCCTTTTTTTTCTTTTTTCTTTTTTTTTCTTTTTGTTTTTTCTTGGTTAGCTTTAACACAAACAAAAGCTTATCAAGAACAAGAGACACATAAAACTATCAACCAGTCAATCATAAGTATCTCTGAAAATCCCTGGTGAACTAATAAGATCGTATTAGATATTTCTTGCATGAGTCCTATAGCACCCGTATCCATCACCACAGCCAGAAAAGCAATATCCCTTTAAAAAGACTAAATTTTGTATATGATATTCAAATCAAAACAGACAGAAAAACAAAAGAGAAAAAACTGGGGTTTTGAATTTCGTTACCTTTTAGCTGTTAAACAAGATGGCCCCATTTCTTTCTATTTATGTGCAACAAAAAGTCTCATTTCTGTACAAATGAATATACCCCATTTATATTCTGCCATTAAAAACATGATTTTCCACTAGAAGGGCAAAAAAGAAAAGAAATCCCAGTTGGAAAAAGCCTTTGAATTCAGAGGATAAATGGATAGATACAGTTACCTTGTGTGGTGCAACGTTGGATGATAGATTTTTAGTATCCGAGATTGTTGTTAGTCGCAAGTGGGTTTGGACAAACAGAAAGGATATGCCTATAAGAAGAAGAAGAAGAAGTGTTGAGAGACCAAACACAACAGGAAGAAGGGCAGGTAGCTGGCATTTTGAGGTAGTTTTTGGAAGCGGATTTGTTCGATTGACCGGTTGTTGATGATGAGTATTTGGCTCCTTGCCTCATTCTGTTCTCCTGCCCGGTGAATGGATAACGAAGGGTGATTTTTAGGAGATTTCGGCCCTTCTTTTTTTAATTTCATTTCTGACATGTGATGGGATGCTAATAGGGTAATAGGTATATCCGTTTTCCGTGGCCCAGTTTTGTTTGTGCCCGAACAGTTATACAGCAGTCACAATCAAATACCGCAAGTCTAGAATCTGCAGCTAGAAAAATGCACCTCCCCACGCCTGCTTCCGCAACCACTACTTTGAATAATGTGTAAGGTCGACAGAAAAAAATATATTTGATTTAAATATATACTTTGAATAATGTGCAAGGTCGACAGAAAAAAAAAAAAAAATTGTGTAAGGTCGACAGAAAAATATATATTTAATTAAAATTATTATAAAAAAATTTTAATTTAATTTGTTTTTTATTAGATTATAATAGTTTTATAGTTTTGAAAATTTATTTGGATTAACTTGATTTAACATTAGGTTTATTAAAAAATAAAATTTTTAATTTATTTTAATTTATTTATATGAAGTTATCATGATGATGACTTGATATGTGGAGGCCCTGAAGGGTTAATCTAAATCAATCTAATATGTTATCATCTTAATATTTATTAAAAAAATCTCATCTTAAATATTAATTTTGAGTCAAATTATATTTTTATTGGTTATTTAAGTTGCCTTTAGACCCATCAAGACGACCGAGTCACATCGAATCAATTCTCACATAGTTTATTTTTATATATAGAAAAAACATGAGTAATACCAAAAAAAAATTATATTAAAAAAATAATAAATCAAACCCACAGCATAACATGAACCAATTATCTAGTAATTCAACTATTAAAGCTAGTAGCTTGATAAACTTGACCAATATCTTATCCTAGAGAAATTAAAAGGTAAGATGATCATATCAATCACTAGAAAAATTCTTTTGATTTTTTATATCTCATAAAAAAAATGAAAAAACATTAGTCTAAAAAGAAATTTTGATAAAAGCTTACAAATGAAAGCAAGATCAATTTTTTTTTTAGTTTTAATAGATGTTTTTTTTTATGGTAAGGTTGTCGGGTGAGGAAGTATATTATCCAAGTACATTTATGTCATGAAAAATCAACATATAAGTTAAACTTTTGATATATCTAAAGTTATCCTTTTTATTTGGTTTCTATAAAACATAAAATATTTGTTGATAAAATATAAACTTGATGTAAATTAAGACAATAATCAATTGTTTGTCCCAGTGCTAGCAATGTAATTTCAAATCATATTTTAAACTTACTCAATCTCTTATTCTTGGTAGCATAAATAAAAACAAATAGCGGACCAAAATTTATACATTACTCTCTTTAAAAAAGAGGTATAAGAACATTGACAAGAGAGTTTGTAAAAGAAAAAAGTTTTTGAAAGAGCAAAAGTTTATGGCATTATTCATTTTGTTTTTGTTGATTATTCAAAACCTTATCAAGACTATCTTTTTATATAGACAATTCTGATAGTTAATTTTAAAAAAAAAACTTTTAAAACAAGAAGACACAATTTTCTAATTTAAAAAGACACGACTCTATTTCAAATAGATTTTTAACAGACATAACTCTTGGTTTAAGAGTTTTAACAAACACAACTTTCCATTCACTCCAATAATCTCCACATGAATGAAAATTATTTGATTAGAATAAAATACAAAGTCAACACGGATATAAAGAGTAATAACAAAAAATCAATGCATTGGGTGAGATAGCTTTTGGCCCTGAACCTTTCCTGATGAAAACTATATGATTCACTTAGCTAATTAATGAACATGATATCTTGAACTATTCAGTTTTTTGTACGAACCCAGATTATACAGATCACACATTTTTTTTTCTTACAATTTTGGTTCTCACAATTGTGTTCATTTTAGCCTTGAACATGTCCTGGTTTTGGAGAGTATTTTAGAAAATTTAACATTTTCAATTCTCATAGAAGTAACCTCATTTAACACTCACATTGGTGATTCTTATAAAATGTATCATACAATACCCTCACTTGAATTTTTCAAGCTATAAGAATCATTAAAAGCTTAGTTATCTATGTTTTTTTGTTGCAGATAACACTTTTCATCATAGAAATGGGTAAGAATATTACTATTGAATTGACATACAATTTTGTTATCCATTTGAACATGGATTTAGCTCTTGTCAACTAGGTTTGGTTGCTTTCATGGTAATTCTTTGAAAATAGACTTTAATCCCATCCCCTTTGATTATTTATCAATTTGATCTCTTGTTAAGCTTTTTATAAGAAAATATGTAATGTTATCCTTTAACATCAGATAGTCAATAGAGATAATCTCATTAAGAGTAAATATCTTACAATATAGTGTCTTCAATGAACATGTCAAGACTTATTGCTATTTATTATTGTATGCCCCATCAATTGCAAATTGGATAACGTAATGTATACAAATTACCAATATATATTTTGGCCAACTTGGAATATCCTTTAAGAAAAAGTTTAGAAGCCATTTTACTTCTTTTCCCACTTTGTCTAAAGCTATGATAAAGGAATTGTAACTTTGTCTAAACACCTTACACTTATATGTATTTATAGGATGGTCTTTGACCATTATATAACTCATACAATGTCTTGTTCAATTTTTTGTGAGATATTTTATGTATAATATAATTTGTTGATAAAATAGCCTTCTGCAACAAGTTCCAAGGTAATTTTGAACTTATCAACATAACATAATCATTTCTTTTAATTTTTGGTTCTTACATTCAGTAATATTATTTTGTCATGGTGAATAAAGAGACATGGTTTGATCATAGATCATACCATTGTCAGAATAAAATTCATCAAAAGATGAATTATACTCCCTCATCTTTATCCCTTCTTATCATATTGATATTACTACTAAGTTTATTTTTAACCTTGTTTTTAAAATGTTTGAACATTTCTAGGGCTTTGTATTTGTTTATTAACAGATAAACATAACAAAATCTTGTGCAATCATCAATAAAAATAATAAAATACTTGTTACCACCTCTAGTTTATACAAACTTTAAATCATAGATATTAATGTGAATAGATCAAAAGACTCAACCATTTAAATAAAGGGAAAAGATTTATTGATCATTGTTTTTTTTTATATACAAGAGTCATAACATTGAGCTTAAATTATCCATCACTTAAATACTCCTTTATCCACAAATATCTCATTCCTAGTAAGGATAAATTTATCGGGCTTAAAAACTATTATAAACTTGTTCTTACTCAACAATGAGCCAAAAACCATATTATTTTGAATATTAGAAGCATGAATCACATTGTTTAGAGTCAGCTCTTTCCTAGATTTCATCCTCAGCACCGTCTTTCCAAGGTTTGGGATTTTTCTCATACAAAAAACGTTTCCATGAACAATTATTCTCTATCAGCAATTGCTACATACTCAAAAAACTATTCTTGTCAAAACATATATGACATGTGGTTCCAATATCAACCCATCATTATATATGGTTGTCCATCAAGTTAACTTCTGATATAAATTTAGTAAACTCGATAATTTCCTCATCAACATTCTCGATCATGTTGATTTGAGCATTTTTTTTCCTTTACAATGATGGCAGTCCTCAATGTGGTATCCTAATTTGTTGTAAATAAAACAAGTTAATGTGGTATCCTAATTTGTTGTAAATAAAACAAGTTCTTGTGAGCCTTATTTTACTGTCACCATCATCATTAGGATTCTTAGAGAATTTGTCATGTTATACTTCATATTTAAGTTTATAACACTTAAAGTTTTAGGTATTTTTTTTTTCATATGAAGCATGTTTAGGAATCGGGTTAGCCAATGGGATAATTAGGATAACGGAGGCTACTGGGATAACCGGTGTATTAGTGTTACAAAACACTATTTTTAGCCATCTATTATCTTCATAACATGATTAACTTTGCAGTTATATACTACATTTATATAATCTCACAAATTTTTTAAAACATAAAAATAAAAATTCAGGTCTTAGAAAATTCATAGGAATTGTCATTAAATCTCATGATTAAATAAAATTATTTTGACTATTTTTATATAAAGATAAATTTTTCTATCAACATATATCTTGTTTATTTTAGTCAACACAATGTTTTTAACTAGAAGCATTATTTCTCTTATATATATAATTGTTAAAGTAAGATAACAAAAAATATTAAAATAGGATGTACATATTTTGTGTAATTGAAAGCTAAAAAAAACCATAAATGTGATAAAATCATGTTCCAAATCTATTTAAACATTTTAATAACAAACAACAGATTTCAATCAAATTTTTATAAATAATTTATTATTAGTATTATTATTTTCATATCAGATATATAATAATTGAGAGCAATTTTTTAAATAAAAATAAAAATTTATAACAGTATTTAAGAACCATGTCAAAATTAAAAAATAAGTGAATTCAATAAAAACAATTTGAGATGCAAAAAAAAAACCAAAGAAAAAAAAAAAGAAAAGGCCAGCAAAGTGCCTAGCCCACGCACATGTAGCAGGCTAGGCCCGCTCACCTGCCCTGTTTATTTTTCTATTAAAGAGGCGGATCCATCCCTTATTTTTTCAATCGAAAAAAAA
>Ga0307515_10021466_pt1 | contig 11449 bp, 4 predicted proteins | sample 17_EM_MG_FD_194513 | JGI IMG/M metagenome (GOLD analysis project Ga0307515, IMG submission 194513) | Populus trichocarpa ectomycorrhiza microbial communities from riparian zone in the Pacific Northwest, United States - 17_EM | ecosystem: Host-associated > Plants > Roots > Unclassified | place... | reverse complement strand
GATCATTTTTAAAATCAATGAAAAACACAATAGAAAAATTATTAAAAAAAATAGAGTTCAATCTCCAATTAAATAAAAGTCGAGGGATGAAACTAAAAAATATATATGCTTAAAAAGGGGGGGGGGACAAGCAAGCCCGAGTGAATCTCCTAAACTTGGTTTAATCTTTTAAACATGCAACACGTGAAATCCTAGACCCGAGCTCAATTAAGAAGCTTAATTTTCAACCAATTTAATATTGAATGATGAAACAAAAAAAATCAATTTAAAAATTTACCAAAGTAAAAAAAAAACAATTATAAGAATGAGGATCAAATATGAAAAAAATCAAAGGGGGATGAATTCTTAAAAAAAATCAATTTTAAAAATTATTTCAATAAAACAAATTGCAATCAAAAGAATAAGAATTAAATTTTAAATAAAAAAATTAAAGGATGATGAAATTAAACAAATAAATTAGTATAAATTATTTCATATAAAACAAATATAATTAAAAGAATTAGGACCAAACCTGAAGGAAAAAAAATTGAAGGATTTTTTTGAAAACTTGGAAGGTTAGGCATGAAAATTGAGGAAGATAGAAAAAAAAAAAGAGGAAAAAAATAATAAAGAAAAGGTCATTAATGCTAAACCTAAGATTCGTTGACCACATACATTGCTTAGTAATGGATGAGTTACCAAGATGACTCAAATGCAGCCCTAAAAGTTAGTATTTAGCCGGCAGGCAACGCCTCACTCGTCGCCTAAAGAGCGCGATCGCTACCCACATGTTGATGCATTCGACACATATGTGAGCAAATGTTTTTTAATAATATATATGTGTGTGTGTGTGTGTTAAATTACCAAATAGCTTTTAAGTGAACCTAATTATAACAAAAATAAACACATTGAAAAAATGAAAACACCTCTGGATGAAAGTTAAAGAAATTTTGATTATAGGTAATCTAATCATTTCACTATGCTTAAAAAAAAAAAGCTCATTAACATAATTTTAATATTTTTTGCTTTTAAGGGTAATTAAATCATTTTATTATGCTTAAAAAAAATATGATAACACGAATTTTTCTAGATCAAATTTGATAATGACCAATTGATCATGTGAAAAAAGACCTTATTACCTATTCATAGTAAGTTAGTTGATTTTGTTTGAGAAGAATAATATAATCATTGTATTGTTTCAATCCATAATGCAACAAGTTTAGGGTCACAATGATTTACCCTTATAGTTTTTTTTTAAATAGTTGATGAGTAGTAAATCGGTAATTGAATATCGAGTGCTAGTTATAAGACACCACCATACACAATCAAGTTCAAGTAGATATTTATGATAAACAAAACTTGTGTTGTTTTTAAGTCTAATGACTCTACATCCATTAATACCATTATCAAGTTTGCACAAGTTTGGTTGTTGGCTCTTAAAAACTTGTTACGTTCATGGACTGGCTTTCATCGTAATTTCTGCCAGGTTTTTAGGTCTTGTTTATATAGATTTTTTTTGAAAAATTAGCATTGTTTAAAAGAAACTTTTGATGAAATAACATAATTTAAAAAACTTTTAATGAGATAGCACAATTTAAATGAAGCTAAGATTGGAAAAACCGACTTTGACAATTTTAATTAATTGTTTCTAGATAACAACATTGTTTGATAAGGTTATTAATTGCTTGAATGTTTTTCATATAACTATGATCTTGGAAGCATCTTTAATTGGGGCATCCCACGCTTGAGTGCCCAACGATATACGTCGAGGCTTTTAGGTTGACCTACAACTCCAACTCCTATTAGGATACAGGTAATATTTTAACAATAATTATTTCAATTTAAAAATAAATTTACCTGGCTTGTTATTAACTTTGTGGGTTTGTAATGTTAGATGATGTGCGAGTAGGTTGTTTCAATAATCCAACCCATGTTCTATGATTTTATCGTAGCGAGTTAGATACGTTTCCTTAACACTTTCATGTTCCACATATGATCTACTTTTGCATCGAGGAATCCTCACTTCCTTGTTCCTATAATCAATGTTGTGCTAGACATGTGCTATACACATAATAGCTTCTCAATTTCTATCAAAATGAACTGCTCCAAGTAAAATTATTCTCCGTTCTACTTCTTAGTGTAAACATTACTCCTTGATAAGTAATCGACAGTTGACTTAATTATATTTTTATTTCTTATTTTTATAGTGTAAATTAAAAGACTGAACTATACATCTTTTAAGCACAATTAAACTCCTTACCTAAAATTTTTTAGACTAACACAACTCTAGGATTCCTAGTGTCTTTTAATATTAGGTGGCCACTATAATTTTTAATTTTTTCCTTTAATTACAGAAAATCTTCTAGCCCATAAAAAAGGTAAGCGTAGGGTTGTGCTAGAGGCATAGTCATTAGCCATACTTATGTTATATGCATGTACAAGTAAAGATGTTGAGAGAGATGAGAATGTGAAAGCTTGTATGGGGACATTGGAGTTTTGTCTTGTTGCAATTCTTTATTGTCAAGGAGGATTAGATGACAAAGTTCCATTTCATGACTCATGATGATGAAGGATTATCATGTTTGACACAACAAAAAAAACATGGCCTTTATTTTATTGTATGAACTAATCGGTCATCAAATGATGTTGCAATGATCTTACTTGAGTTCTTTTTTGGTAATATAATTAATGTTTAATGAAACAATATTGGATATTAATGATCAATTAGATAATTTTTTTTTGGATCAAATGTACTACTTATTATTTATTTCTTCCTTTCTTTCAATGAGGATAAACTACAACTAGAAACTTAATCATGAGTGAAAGAAGGTGGCAACCTTGCAAACCAAATAAAATATGTGTGTCTCATATTCTATTTTTTAAGAAAGAGTTTATCAGTCAAAAAGTTTTTTAGGTAAAAAAAAGAAGTTGAAAGAGTTAAAAAAAAAGGAAAGTAACTTGAATGTAAAGAAAAAATGAAACTATAAAGAAAATAATGAATAAAAATAAAGGTAAATCATAAAAATGCTATAAATTACATAAAAGAACTTGCATATCTAAGATTGACGATCTTTTCTAGTAATAAGATGATTGATATAGTTTTTGAACTTTATTTAAATATTTATTTTAAATCTTATATAGATTGTCTATATCAAATAAAAAGTATATACATTGAATCCTAATACAATATATATATATATATATTTTATTGATAATTATGTGAATTTGAACTAATCTATTACTATTATTAGTTTGAGCATTTTCATTCTAAGAGTGTGTTTGGTATTGCGGTAGCTGTTGTGGTTGTGGTTTAAAAAAAATTGTTTTATAAAAAGTACTTTTAGTTGAGGTTGGTTTGAAAAAATAGGTGTTTGGTTAAAACTGTGGTTGAAATTGAGGTTGAAGAAAAAGTAGTTTAATGTGTTCGGTTAAAAATGCTTTTGAAATTGAGGTTATAAAATAATTTTAATATATATATATATATATATATATATATATTAATATTGATGGTTTTAAATTTAAATATTATAGAATTAACTACTCTTATTACATCATGAAATAAATAATACTTGATATAAAATATTTTTTATTATTCCATTAAACTATTTATAATTCCATTACATACAAAATTCAACCGGTAAGAACTATAGTTTTCATAATTTTGTGAGCGTGTAATAAAATCAGATAAAATAAAATTGATATTACAGTGCGAGTGAATTTAATTTACTCTATACTAGTTTTTCGGGAAAAAAAAATATTGTTCATTTCACAATGCGAGTGTATTTAATTTACTCTAAACTAGTTTTTTTTCAACAAAAGCTCTTAAAAAAACAAACAGACTTAAAAAAAAAAAAAAAAAAAAAACAAACTAAAACTGTGCACGTGAACAGTGCAAGTGAAACTGCACTGTTCACGTGAACAGTGCAATTCACTGAACAGTGTGCCCATCACAGGTTGAAACTCTCGTGCAAAAGCACTAAAATACTGCTTCTAAAGAATCGTGGTCCTGCCGCATATAAATGGCGGGACCCATGTGTTTTAATTAGGATAACATTTGTAACCAAACGGCCATTCATGCGTTTTTAAAAAAACGCAAACGCTAACGCGTTGCCAAACGCCTTCTAAATTGACCGTTGAAAAATTGGCATTGATCAATAAGTTGTTTTGAAACAACCTCACTAGCCCTTGTAGTCTTAGCATGATACACACATACTGATTCCTTTTTAATCTCAGAAAGGAGATTCCCCAGCCACCCAAACAGATGCGGAAAGCCCATCTGGTCTTTGAAACTGGATGGATCATGTGTATATGGAACTATTAATTTTAATAATTGAGTTTCCCAGGATTCAACCACCTGACTATATGGTAATTATGATTCTAATACTAGACCAAGACACAGTCCAGCCTTGTATTTCAGCAAGTATTTTCTGTCCCTCCCTTTCTCTATCAATCTTCGCCTCACAACCATGTAAAAAACCATACTGCCGTCCACAAACCCTCCTCCCCTCGTACCCTCCTCAAACTATCCATCCAAGCATAGCCAATCTTCCTTGCACTCCTCATCCTTTATGCTGAAAAACTCCCCTAAATCTCAAGACCTTTGGAATGCTTTCTTACCCTTGAGGCAGTCTGAAAATACTAATAATGTTTGACTTGTATGGCTCTAACTAACAATTTTAAACTTTGAAACCTGTTTGTTTTTCAATAGTAATATACAGTAAAATTAGAAAGTGAGGACATTATTTGGTGCAACATTTTGAAAACTTAGGGAGTTATTCCTTGATGTTCCAAATTCTCAGTCTCCCAAACAAAGTGCATAGTTAGTCGCTTGAGGGGTCACTTGCCTAAAAATCTATAGCTCAGGATTAGGATCAACACTGACAATTCCTTTTCCTGAACTCTCAAAGGCTTGCTTAAATTATTGCTAACATTATTTTTAGATTGACATTTTCTGTTGCCTTAACCTAAGTTCATGATAGTGTATGCAAAATATAGGTCCAAATCATCACAATATATTCAGCAACCATGAGAAACCCAAGCAAGAAGTGTACCTCCTCCGGTGGATCATAATAAATGCCATTGTATGGGATTTCTCCTGGAGCCTGTACTGAGAACTTAATCCAAGCAGGAATAGAATCTTTAATGCCAGAAGGAGTATCCATGCGTATCTACAAACACGCAATCAAAAACAGATTCACCATCTTTGATGTATTTAAATAGCGGAGCAGAGTTTTTAAAACTAAACAAGCTCAGGGCCTTGAATAATACTTATAATCATCTCCTTTTGCAGCTGACTGGAAATGAAAAGATCTAGCTTAAATTAAATGCAAGAAACTAATATGAAGCTGAAGCCGATATCATACATTCAGTTTGTTTTTCTTGTGTTATGAATACTGAATAGCAAAGTTAAGAAGACAAAATTACACTGCCAAAAGATCCTTTTCTTGTTGTGTAAAAGTGGCTTGATTTCACATGATATTCACCAGGTGCTGAGCAAGAGGCTCCTGGTATTCTTTTAAAGTTCAAGAAAACAAGCAGAAGAGACAAAAAAATCCTAGAAGCTCTCACTTTGTATGGAAATGCACATTTTTAGACTTCAAATGAAAGTCGCAAACTTATTTCTCTTGCTTGCCAAAAGTGACAAGCACAGAAAAAAATTCATGAGCAAGGAGCATCAAGTTTAATGCATAAACTCTAATTTACACGGTAAGATTTTAGTATTCGATCTTGAGATGTGTTACCTTTACTCGAGAACCATGGGGAATTGGTGGTGAACCATCTGCATTGTTTGGAAGGAACACTTCCCAGACACCAAATTCATTCTGTAAAATAATAAATCAGTTGCTTGGAATTTAAATAGTACAATAGATCTAACAAGGAAAAAAAAAGGAGTTTAAACACAACTATGAAGATATTACATCCTGCAAACACCCATCATTATGGCATATTCTTACTGGCTTCTCTTTCGACCCAGACTCTCAACAATATGTTAATTAAACATACTAGTACTAGTATGTATTATTTGGACATATCCTTGAAGCTTTCAGATTCTACTACAGATTCAAACAACTGTAAAATGATTAGTTTTCCCAGTTTCCATTTCCAAACAAAGACATATCAAAGCAATATTTACATTTTTCTTTTCTTTTCTATTGCAGAAGAAAGGATGATCAGAAAAGGAAAATGAGAAAGGCAGGAGTTGGAATAGACAGAAAGAATCCATAGTAGAGCAATCCAATATAAAGATTTCCTTTTTTCTCCATCAATAAAATGAGTAATGTATGTGTTTATGTAAACAGAATCTGAAAAAAATGAGCAGATAGTAGAAGACTGTTGCTGTGAAGTGTACAGGAGAAGAAAGGGAGACAAAGCTTCAATGCACTTTACCAATCATTTGAAAAGATAACAGACAATTCCAACAAGCATGAATAATACCATTGGAATTATGCAGAAAATATCCATCATTGGATCCAATGCTACATAAAGCAAAAGCATAGATAACATACCTGGGTCATGACATCTGCATTGGGATTCCAATTGTTAAAATCTCCAATCAATGCTGCCCACTGAAATAAATAGTAACTAGTCAATGTACGAACATATTTGTCAGGAACAAAAAACAATTATCTCATAGCCAGTCAATTTGTTAGCTTGAATCAGTTCGGAGGGACATTTTCTCTGACTAAAATGCTGAACAAAAAAGCAGCCTCTCATGTAAATTTATAGAGGCTTATGCTATTAACAGCATATGCCCTTTGTTCGTGCCTGAATATACATCCAATTGTTCAGTAATACAGGTGCCATGACTAAATAGATCAGATTTGAGAATAGGCAGTCCTGAGATAACTGCCTTCTCTGAGATTTACTATACAAACTAAGGACCACATGACAGAATCGAAACAGCACGGACCTTAGCTCCTGGTGCCCATTCCCTGTAGGTTATTCCTGTTTCACTGAGAAACCAGTAGAAATTACAATCAGTGAGAGTGAGATGTGCCGAGGAAACTAAAATTGATTGGCTATAAAGAAAAAATAAACACTAGAATAGCAGACTAATGGTTTTTTTAAGATAAAGCATGATAATAGGTAATGAAACAAATAGAGCATATATGAAAACAAACAAGCGATGAGCAAGTAAATTAAACAATTGCCATCACAATGAAGTGAGAGAACTCAGTTTATGCATTCAATTCATGGGACCAGTACAACCTTACAATCTTTATAAGAGGCCTGGCTAGGACATGGGAATTTTTTTCCCATTTATTTGTTCTTGAACCACAACATGCATACAGATCTGCCTAAATCTATCCAAATGCACTATTTCTACATTTGTGAACCTTAACCCTTGGTACAAAATTTTAGTCAGTTTTTTTCCCAGTTCATTTGATGACCCATCTCTCATCTTTGCAGTTTGGGTGCTATGCTTATCCTCAGAACAAGAGTCACTGAACTAAAAGAAGAAAAAAATATAAGTGTCACAACACCAACTGAAAATTCTTGTGAGAACCTCTGATGTTGAAAACAATGAACTCAAGGGCCAAAGTGTCACCACACTAATAGAAACATTTGCAATGCAAAGCAAAATTACAAGAATTTCTGTTGTGTTTTCCACTTTTGAGATCATCTCATCACTAGTTTCATTTTTTGATACAGCTCATTTACTTTGCAAAAGAAAATATAAGTGAAAACACATTGCATTATGTAACAGCAAAAATGGAAGGTGCAATTGGTTATGCCAAAAATACTAGAAAATGAATGGACTTCAACCTGCAGAAATAAAAAAGGTAGAATACCTGCGTATGAAACCAAGCTTTTCATAGCCACGAGAAAACACTTCCAAACCACCTTCATACTTGTCAATTTCTTCACGAATTCTTTTGTACTGTGAATATCTACGATCAGGAAAAGATTAAATTAGCTATAGAATGTTACAAAAACTTTATCAACATCTTCAAAATCATACCTTGAAAATATATATATATATATATACACACCTATCAATATATTTCTACACATATACGAACAAGCTAGTCTAAAGATAGCAAACATCAAAGTATTGTACTATAAAAGAGAGAATACATGGAGCACTTCTCTCCAGGCAGCAGTTGTCATGTTTCTAAACAAAGAAATAATCACACCTCAACCTTACAACTAGACTCGACAATCATATCATATATTAGGTCCTTTCAGGAAAAAATAGCACTTGGGTTCATTGGTATGACTCTAACAGCATTGAAAACAACAAACACTTTTTCATGCAATATCTTGCATGATTTTAGTAAAGAAAAAAAATATGATGTGGGCTAGTGCATAAGTTAATTACACTATCCATATACAGAGAAAATAATGAAAACAATAAATGGATATGGAAAGAAAATACAGTAAAAATTTCTAGGTGATGCAGAGGTATCCAAAGTGCTAGCATACCATGGCACAAAATGAATTAGTATCTAATATAAATTGAGAAAAGACAAATCCAAAACAGTCTTCAAAGAATTAAGTAAACACACTTAACAAATTAGTTGAAACTTCATATGATATTACTCTTTGTTTATAAGAATCATCAGGGCAAAAAATGCTGAGGACTGGGGAGGAAAAGATGTAGAGGATATTCATTTGAAATCTTAGTCAGCTATTTCAAGCTATTGTTTAAATAGATACTTCTATAGTCCTACTTTATCTAAAGGTTGAAATAGAAATATGTCTGAAAAAATGCAAGAAATATCTATTGGAGTTTGATCTTTAACATGAATGCAGACTGAGGATATCATCAAAAACAGACACCTTCAAAAACGTACTTCTAAAAAACAATATTAAGAGAAAAAAAAAACAATATTAAGAAAGCTAATGATAAATGTTGATGCTGAGAATTATCACATATGATCACCAAAACTTTCGTATATAACATGAAGCAATTGCTCATTTATTAGTTTTACTTCAAGCTCTCAACACTTAGTTCAACATAAAAATATCTTACACGAGTAAAGATAGAGTATCTCACCGGTAATCAAGATGTTGACGGAAACCTGTCAAACTTGGATCTATTTCATATATTCTCTGCCCAGAGCCAGGTGGGGGGATAGACCTAGATTTCGCTTCAGTTTTACCAATGATTATTGACTCGCTCAAAGGAGTAGATGTCTCCTGCTTTTCCTTGTCTTCAACAATCTGATTATCTTCCATTGTTAGACACTCTACATCATGAGGTACCTAACACGAGAATCAAACTGGTAAAAGGAGGCGCTGATTTAAGTAGGAATTGGATATCAACAGACATTAAATCTATCAACACCGTTTTCTGGCAAAGGCATCAAGAAACTAAAGAATAAGCAAGATAGACCAATCAGCCAACCACAGTTTTTCACGCACACTGTAAGAGCACATGACTTTAGTTACACCAAACATCTTTGTCAAAGGAGCTGTCATCATGAGGATGACAGTCAAGTAGGCCTATAACTTCAACGATATCTAGATTGATCCTGCAATGTGTTTCAAAACGTGCAAATGCAAATTCTCAAAATGAGAATCTATTACCTACACCTTCCAAAATCTCAGGCCTTTCTTATATTTATATTTTCCCAAGATCATCCAAGCCTTTATAGTATTGGAAAGATCACAAGATCCTGATGAAGCAAGAACAATAGAAGAGCCTATATAATACCTTTAAATTGTCACAGTTTTTAACATCTGGCATGCAAATAACCATCCTTCAGGTTCAAGTTGAGACTAAGTTTAGGCTATCCAAGAGTTCCCAATTTTTTTTTATCCTGTAACTTCCTTTTAAATGTTCAAATAGCAATTTTATCCTCTCTCATTCTCAAGTCACCACTGGTGCCTCACAGATCCTCGTGTTAGTAATGAATTGCATTGTTTGGTTACTTTGAACATTACATGTCCATATACAAGAAGCCACCTCTTGCCATCTAGCAGGGGATAAGAAATAAAAAAAAAAAAAAAAAAAAGAGGATACAGATAAAGAAATTGTTGAACCAAAGAACAGCTTTTCATGTTAATGTAGCCTACGCTTTCTGAGGATGAGAATTTCCCAGAAGCATATAATAAGAATGAGGTAATCGAAATCTAAAGGGTAAAACAAAAAAAAGAAAAAGACTTGGGAATATGTACATAGAAACAAGTGGAAAATATCCATAGAAAATTCATCCGTGCCCTTCATTTTGATTAGAATATATAATAGCTCGTACAGCTCAATGGCTCGTGGAGAGATTACTCGTTCAAAATGAGGCAAGGGATTAAAGGTCCACCATAAAGGAATGGTATTGGCTCCTAATTTAGGTGGTGGTAATAAAAAAGAAAAAAAAAACTTTAGAAAATAAAAGGTGGGAGTCGACTCCAGTTCTCAATTTGTAGGAGTCTTGAACACAAGGGTTTTGCTCCACATCATTTTGCTTCCTTTTTTTTTTTTGTGCTTTTCCCTGTGAGGATCTCATTTTCTTTAAAAATCAAATGCTAGAACATGATTTGTTTTCAAATGCCAAACACTCTAAACTGAGAATCAACAGCTTGCGTCATAAAAGTAGTATGCAGCACGTGGACAAGGAGAAGACAAACCAGAGGATCTTCTGAAGCGTTGCCATCGGGGGGGACAAGGACTTTCTCAGGTGTCGGTGTGGTTGTTGTTGTAGCAGTAGAAGTAGTAACAGCTAAATTTGGGGAATCGGAATCGTAAGAAGACTTTCCAGCAAGCATCTTCACTGCAAACAAAATCATTGATCAAGAATCAAAACCATTTATATATATATATATATATATATATATATATATTGAAAAATAAAAGGCAAAACCTTTGGCAGAAAAATAGAAGGGAGAGTTACAAGAAGATGGGTCTTTCTTCGAGAAAAAGGAGAGGCCCTTTCGACACAAAGGATCGCCATTGAAACTTGATTGAGACTTGGTGTTGTACACTGAAGGAAGGCAAGGAAAACGTACGCCTGATATAGCGCAGTACACCATTTCTTTCTTTTCTCTTCTCTTTCTACGACTAGAGATCTAGCTATAGCTTAAACTTAAAAGTGTGAGCACCGGATAATAATAATTAAAAGAAAATAAAAAAGGTGAAGAAGATGAAAGCGGAAGCGAGAGTTGCGTGAAATCCGAAATTAGAAAGATTTGTAGTGTTATTATTATTGTTATAGGAATCCATTCAGTGGCAGAGTGTCGTACATAATACGTGTGCAATGGAGAATGGGGATGGGGTTCTGTGGGTCCTTTCACTGTATCAGAATCATTCTCCATCGTCCATCTCACTTCTATCACTCTTTTTTTATTCAGCATCCACTCCAGGGCACTCCATGTGGGCCCCTTTTGCCCTTCTATGTTTTTACTATATATGCTACGTGTCAATGGCAGAAGATCAGAAATGAAAGGCCATGGATGTACGTGTGGCTGTTAGCGGGCCATCTCTCCATCCGCGGAAAGTAAGCCTTTTTGCCATGTTGATTGAGTCTCTGTT
>Ga0307515_10021465_pt1 | contig 11449 bp, 12 predicted proteins | sample 17_EM_MG_FD_194513 | JGI IMG/M metagenome (GOLD analysis project Ga0307515, IMG submission 194513) | Populus trichocarpa ectomycorrhiza microbial communities from riparian zone in the Pacific Northwest, United States - 17_EM | ecosystem: Host-associated > Plants > Roots > Unclassified | place... | reverse complement strand
ACGACGGTTCCTCAAGTGTGCCAGACACCTCCAAATACAGTAGCAGAACCAGATGCTCCCATGGCCTCCCTACAGGCCCCGAGCATCAAGCCCGCTGAGCGCGAATCTCTGAGGCTCTCAACGGCGAACAACGACTTGGCCAGATCAAGTAACGAGTGCACTTCACCGGGAGCCCACTCCATCGTGAGCCAACTCTTACCAGCGTCCAGCCTGCTCGAGCGTTCTCCGCTGACCCTTGCTGACCCCAATTAGGAGTCTCCCCTACTCGAAAGTCCTTCAGTAACCACCCCTACCTTACAACATCCACCCATGCCGGTACGAGCTCAGGTTCTCAGGTTTTTCGACCGTGCCTGACTTTACTATGCGCTTTGCCATGCACTTCAGGCACCAAAAATTCGGCTGCCAGAAGAAGGCTTCGATCCCACTTGTGCGTTTTTCTGGACACCCATGCTTGTCTCACCATTGACGCTGACACGGTTATGTAGGGACCAACGAATACGTCTCCTCGCCGATATCGGCGACCCAGGCGAAGGCGTTTCTCCATGCGGCAGAAACTCCCAAGACCTCGGTGCAGGAAAATCGTTCTCTACTTCACCTATTGGACTCGAAGGCGACTTGGTCGGAAAATTCAGACGTGACGATACAAGAGACCGAACCCGAACTTCGCCCAACTCCCGCAGGTTTAGGAGGGTGGTTTCGCAGCCTTGGCCGGTGGTTCGGGCACTCGAGGCAAGCAGTAGGCCTCACCCCAGAGGTATGACGGTTGCCCCTGGTTGCGAAGGTTTTCTAACAACGCATTCAAAATAGGTGAAGATCGAATTGGACGATATGCCAGTGGATGAATTCCCCGTATGACCTGCATCTTCTGATAACAGTACATCCACTGACCCAGGATCCCTTTTATGTGCAGATCATCCCCCACACGAGGTTCGTTGGTCACTCCGGTGTTGAACGGAATCCTCATCAGCTTACGCTCCACACTCCAGTGGCAAGTACAAGCCCCCGTGGCTCTCTCTCGCACCTCTTCACCCACCCGGTCAGTCCATCGTCGCCACCCTCGATGTTTCTGTTTTCGATCACGTCGTCGACGAGCTGTTCACCCCTGCCTTGTCCGACGCGAGCGAGGGAGAGGGTTCCAATGGGCAATATTCTACCTGAAGTATTGTATAATCTTCAAAGTACTTGTATTCACCACGAAGTCCATCAACGCTCCGACAATCACTCTCTTGACTGTTCCCAGCGTAATAGTGCTAGTGGGGCGACTTACTGAACCATGTACAGGGCACCATATTCGTTCTCCCATTTGCCCTTTTGTTCCAAGACCTGTAGTTATGGTCTGTTTCATAGAAATTGTACCCATCGGTGTCTGTTTGTTTGTTAGCTCTCCTCTGTTTTGATTGGTGTTTTTGATTTGTTGATAGGAGTCGGTCTTTGTAGCAAATTTTGTTGTTCACAGTGGATTGAATCAGTATGGGTCCCCACAGTTAAAGCCTCTGGGGCGAGTCGCATCATGGATTGGACTGTATCTCAAAGTGAGCATCCAGACTGGTTCACGGGTAAACAGGGAGGTGCAGTGGTAAGTTATTAAATAACAGGGGGTACGTGGTGTCCGCATCGTTCTGAACCAGGGCCACACTCGTCGCATGTCTGCTGCGGGCGTCTACATGACTTGTGTTGGCCGCGTTTTGTGCTGAGTTCCCATGCTCATGGACTTCTGTATATTATTGTTGATGTTTGCTTGATGTCCCCGCTGGGTGGGTGACGTAGATGTGAGATATTTCGTACATCATTTATGTATAGCACACAACTAAGTGGGAAAACCGTCACGGTTCTTCCCCGCACTTGGTCTTGTGCTGGTCTGGTCTACATTTTGACAAACTGTAGTGCATATACTTGTTGACTGCAGAGAACGGCAAAAAGTATACAATATCTTCAGCAACTAAATCCTGGCGAACTGTAAACGCTGATTCCGTGCTGGTAGGCGTTTCCCGCACCCTCACCCTTCACCTCCATATTAGGAGAAACTATACCTATATTCACTCATATGGACACGATCGACAAAGAGTCAAAGTTGGTCGCGTGGTTCAAATCATTTGCCACGTGAGTCCTCTGTGCACAGCCTGCCTGGGCATGACCCGAAGGGGTCATGTGGGCGCAGAGAAAGGGGCTCGCATATTCAAATTTATGTTGTTCGCGGGGCCTAGCAGGCATTACCTTTTGCTTGACTGCGGTTCGGTAAATAGGGGCTTGGATTGCGTCATATTCTGTCGGCCTGGAAGCCCCAATATGGGTGAGTGAACTAACATAAGGAACGACGGCTTGTGCGAGGGTGATAGAGATCAGTGATGCAGAATTGTTCGACCAGCATTTGATAGTAGATCAATAGCTGATTACTTTGAGTTTTATGGATAAATTTGAGCGTGGCAGAGGTGCAGACGATAAGAACACTCGTATATTCGAATAATATGGTTATGAAAGTGTGGGTATGGATCTGTTATGATCGTATCTAACCCTCGCTTCTCCGACTAGAACTTGCTCGTGACGTGGAGGTAGCTGGGCCATGACTCCCGTATGACTGGAACATCTGACAAATCGAAGCAACGGCCTCCGAACGAAGCGCCCTGTCGCGGATTCTGTGGATATGCGTCGCTCTGTCAAGTAGTCAATGCATTTGCCTGGCCCGGGGTATATGAAGACGAACGCTTTATCAGCATCTAGATCGTATGTAAACTTGACCAATGACTTCGCATAGGGCGGTGCATCGAGGGCGGGCGATCGAGCGAGGGTTACATCGACCGTGCCAGGTTGAGCCGCTGGAGGTAAGTTGCAAACAAGGACGCCAGGAGCATGGTAGGACTAAAAATGGTTAAGCGACGTTCGGGCTCTTTACGTATTGGTATTTGTATCTCACGGTCGAAACGATATTATCGCCGAATCTGGCGAAGAGCTTGATCGGCGGAAGATTGTCGACAACAAGCACAATCTGCTCGCCTCCGCCGGTCGTTCCGCAGGAAGGACTAAGTAGGGAGATGAAGCTATCTTCTCCGTCTCCTGCTCCCGTGTTCAAAGCCAAATTCTGCGTTGGTGGTTGGACGGCCATCGGACTGGTGGCTTGCGGAGGATTGAGGAGCACTGTCGATGTGCTTAGGTGGAAATCAATCCCTGACATATCCGCCTCCAACGCGCTTGTCGAGGGTCCAGAGCAACTCGTGGCTACAGGCCCCGGGACTGTCCCAACAGTTACTGTGCATAGTGGACATCAGCAGTGGCAGGGGCGTCGATTTCTAGTGAGCCAACCTTGAAACTGGTCGTTCGAAGATCTTGCGGAATCCAAAACGGCACCTGTCCTTGTTGCATTCATATTGGTGTCCTTCCCCCTCGCCCCACGGGAGGTGACTCGAAGGCAGGTTTCGAGTGCCTGCTGGGCAACGATTTGATCACCGTTTGAAATAATAGCATTTATTCTGTGGGGCGGGGTGATGAGCCTGCTTTCCTTGGGACAGAGTGGGCAAATAGTTACCGGTATTCAGAGTCTGCGGAACCATGGTGGGTCGAGAGACAGAGAAACCGGAAAATGACCTCTGCCTTGCCATTTTTCAGGTCGATAATGTCATATTTGGAAGCGAAATCCACTACTGTGCGTGGTATCAAGGAATTTTGGGGCTCCCTCAGAGTGCAAGTGCGGCACAAAGAGTCGCGAAGAGTACCCGTTGTCGCACCTATGACTTCGAGCCGGAAGTCCAGGGCTTTCTTATTTCCTGTGATAGAGCGCTTGACCGACTTTGTTTGAGGAATCCGGATGCAATCCCACGGAAGATTCGTTCCCATAGAGCGGGAACATATTTCGATATCGAGGATTATCCGAGTATCGCGACGGTGCTCGACTAGGTGTCCATCGGTGGAAGCAGGACTCGACATTGTGACGATGAAGTCGACACTATATTTGAAGTCAGTCAAGGTTGATCTCACTTGATGGAATTGACGCACTCGGGATGGCTAACAGGGAGAGCGCCAGAGGGTAAGCCCAGATAAGGTTGTGTAGGTGAAGAGATGTAGGGTTGTAGGTTGAGAACAGAGAGCTGAGAGGCGTGTGATTGCGATTGGGCTTGCGTTCCAGAACCTTCTGGGGTGGTACTATTTGGGCCAAACAAAGAATATCCTACACCACGTTAAGCTCGTTATTGTGGGTCAGAATTAACAGGTAACCATTCGTACCAAAAGAGTTGGGTTGGAAATCATATAAGTGTCCGGATCCAGATACTGGGCCCATATCGCTGAGGGCTGATTCTTGCGGCCGAGTGGGGGTGGTTGCATTGGAAGAAAAAGAGGGCCTTTCATACTGTAAGCCCACAACCACGCCTGTCAAATCTGAACCTGTCAACCACGCCTGTCAACCACGCCTGTCAAAACCTCAGCTTCACTTCTTCTAATTTCTGAATCCGGATTTAGAGCAAAGCAAGAACTACAAAGCAAGAACTCTTGACAGTCAAGTCAAAAAACCCTTCGGGCCGGGAAACTGCAATGGGGCCCAAATGGGGCAACGAGCACAATTTGGACAGAAGTAAACTATTTTTTATTTTTTTGGTGGGAGAGGGAGGGAATGCATCATGCACCATCGCGCCTGGGCGCGGATGTGGAGGACTCCATCAGGGCTCGCCAAGTTGGCCTAAAGCCTTTGGACGGGAGTGCCCTGTGTCCTACCCGCCTAAAACCCCCCTTTGCTGGTGTTCGACAGAAGTAAACTATGTATTTTAATCATCTACATACTTTACGTCTGTTGTTCTAACTACATGGCATGGGCTCGGGGGGGGGCATTAGTCCACCTGTCAACGTTGGTGGCTGTGGTGGGGCCTTTTGGACGGAGTTAGGACAATAGGGCATACCGTCCAAAAGGGCTTTAAGGCCCAATGGCGAGCTCTGTTGGAGTCCCACACACAACGTGTAGGCGTTAGGTGCATGACGCATCCCCCCCCTTTCCCACCAAAAAAAGAAGAAAAAAGGTAGGGGAAAATCTGCGAGCGGGGCGACGAGAGAACACGGGCAGCGATCTGTCCATGGGCAGGCGTCCATGGAATCCATTGACAGGACGCCGGAATGCTCTCAATTTCCTTAACCCACAGCTCCCCATTGGTCGAAGCTTGCGTCACTATAATTCCACCTCCGAAACGGCGAAGGGTGAAGGGTGTAGGTGTACATTTGTGGAAAGCCACCCCTGGACGCACCCCGGTGACTAAATCCTGGCACACGTTTGTGCAATGTAAACGCTGGGTCCGCCCTGGAAGGCGTTTCCCGCACCCTTGTCCTTCACCTCCACATTAGGAGACCGCTGGTATATTCACCCATATGGACGCGATCGACAATGGGTCATGCGGGTCAAATCATTTGCCATGTGAGTCCTCGGCGCTTGCACGGCCTGCCTGGGCATGGGCGTCATGTGGGGCGCAAGGATAAGGGCTCGCATGTGCCGTTGAATGCTTGTACCCACTACCTGTTGCTTGACTGCGGCTCGGCAAATAGCATTTGACATAGGAAATCTCATCTGAATACCCAGTTTTCCCTTTGTTGAGGGCTGTGTACCAACCGCACCAACTGCACCGTTAAGGACGCTCTTGATGGGTGCGCCTCTGATTGGCCGTACTTAGCTTAGACATCAGCACCAGCGAGAAACACGATCGAGTAGGAAAATGCAGGGTTCGGCGTGTCGCGAGATTAATGCTGGAAACCGGAAAGCCCATACATACGACCTTGTCGGGGAGAAATACCACCAGTGAAGTTGTCATCTAGTCGGGTGGGTTCATACAAATGTTTAATGGGGATGCACACCTCTGATCACGGAATTGACAGAAGGTACTTGGCCAGCTTCGGGGCAGACGAACACCATGGTCATAAACAGTGTATTGACGCAGTAATCTAGCTATTCGTAAGAGGACATGATCGTAGACCTATAACCTTGGAGAAATATTTCAGACATACATGGTGTTTGTCATGTCATGTCGTGATTGTTCCGCTACTAAGTAACGATATTGGGCAAGTATTGTGCCCTTCGGTCTAAGGAAAATCGGCACAAATCATGTTGTTTAACGGGCGATTTGGCATTTTGTTTGATGGCCATTGAGGTTCTGAGCGTACAGCACCTTTCCGCTGGGAAAGAAATCAAGCCAACTCAGACCAGTATTTCTCCATCAAATGTCACTCACCAACTAGCACACTGGACTTTGCGTGGGGTGGTGTGCTCTTTCAGGGCGGAGGCACATGGGAACCGCTGGGGGCTAAATCATACGGTAAAATGAGTCTTGAACCAGTGCAGATTGACCGTGGCTATTCCGCTTACCATCCTTGTGTCCCGCACTGACCAATACAAGGATACGGCCTGAAGTTAAGATGATCTTTCCGTATGTGACTGAGCATTCGACCCTTCTTGTTGTTTTTGTAGTTGCATAGCCCAGTTTCTGTGGGTACTCCACAATAGAAGCTCCCCTCCCTACGTTCCGTGAAATCAAGAAGTGGCGATACACCGGCGCTCGTCAGAGGCTCGAGTGCATTAGGATTCCAACTCTCGCGACTGATTTCAAGGAGTTGCCACAAATTATGAGATCCGGGTTGTGAGCCAGGAAGTGGGACAATATTGACGGGAGGTTGAGATTGAAGGTCGTCTGAAGCCGGAAGGTTGTCTGTTGTATATGTAAAATGGCTAGATCTTTGATGCAAAGGTGATAGAACTCACAATTTGCACTCCCGTCGTAGTTGGTAACATGTTCGTTAGCGGTGACTCCTGGAACACAGGGACACATCCTTGCTTGCTGGAGTTAAGCAGAAGGTCAGGAATAGAGAACCAGACACCTTCGAGGCCCCTTGAGGCCCCTTAACTCTCATTCTACAGGCTTATATCTTGAGGACTGATGTCCAGAGTTGGACAGACTGGTTGTCATCTTTCCATGTTCTGAGACTGTCATGACTTGGACTGTCTGGCAGGTCAATGTGTCGGGTAAAATTGAATGCCCCACGCACTGCGGTCCGATATGCCCGCCGGCCGCGCTTACAGCCTGGTCGTCTGAAGAGTGGCATTCGGCGCCTGTCAGCCACTGGAGAGAATGATTCCCATCATGGAAAGTTGCGGAGTTAATCAGAGTAGGTCACTGGCTGTGTGAGCAATCGATTTCCGATGGGTCGCGGTGAGGCCGGACGCGCCGGGTAACCACAAGCGAGGTATCTGGAAGAGAGTAGGATAAAGAGATCCATAGAAGAGTCGGATGAGGTGCACGTAAGTGTGAGAGTAAGGACAAGCGCGAATTGGGTCTACAGTGCAGTCGGGATGAGAACGGAGGTGAGAGGTAATGTCCGCAGAGAGTGGGATGGAAATGACTATGAGTACCAAGAGTCAATTTTTGGGTCAAAAGCGTGCCTAGAATCGTCTGACAGTGTCGGGTTAGGTCAGAGCGGCTGAGGGGCAGAGAGAGTCCGCTAGGGTCCATCATAGAGGGAACGAGTTGAAAGTGGGTAACAAGCCTTCGGTGATGACCTATCTATGGTGAGTGTGGCGACCGTCAGCTAAGCCGGGTAGGCCGAGGGGCGATAAATATTCACCGAGGGGTTACACCTGTGGCAATGGACAAGCATCCAACTGGTGGTCCTTGAGATTCTTGGATAGCATCACCTTGCCGCTATATGGAATAATGATTAATAACGGACCAACGAGTGGAGGTATCGGAGTAGATCTACCACCGTGGACAACTCGTTCTCCTCGGTCGCGCATGCTCTGTCAGTGCGGCGCGACTTGGAAAATCCCACGTGCTGCAGATGATATGCATAGTAAGCTCAGTAAGACATTTACCTCGAGGAATATATAGATGACTTACCACGTATTATCGCCACATTGGCCGTCGCAGCACCAAGGACGTTGGTCGAGATGCTTGTCACGGATGTGACCCAACATTCTCTCCTTCTTTACGTTCTGGTAACAGCAAAATTCCCCCTCGACAGGTACCAAGCAACGGAACGTGCCGTCCCGACGATCTACGAACGCTATCAAGGGCGATTCGCCAGCGTGGTTGGGCGTTGTGACAAGAACAGAAGCTGATGCCATGGCCTGATTTGCTATTTCTTCCCAGTGCGACACATAGTTTGGGTCTGGTCTGGTAGCAAGTCGGGGTGGAGCAGTGCTGGTAGAAGGAGAGCCCCGAGAATGGAGGGAGGTCGGTGGAGCAACATTGCTAGATGGTATACTGGGGTACTCTCCCTTGCCATTAATCTGCTGGGAGTACGCGAGCGATGCCATGCAACGAGTTTGAGACCTCGGTCTGTTGACCTGCAGCACCGTCCGTGACGGTGACACTACGAGGGGACAGCCGAGCGCAAGTTTCTGACCCTCCTCATTTGTAAACCCCAAATGATTACATGCCTCTTCAAATGTTCTTGGACCGTTTGATGAATGCATGATGGGCTGAGGACCGCTGGTATGTAGAGCCTTAGCTGCTAGGCAGTGGTGTCAGCATCAACAACCAAAGGCTATTGCGCGCTTACTCGTAGAATGAGAAGACGACGAGGTTCGTCCTTGTTGTACTTGCGAAGGCAGCGACGAGTTGAGGGCGTTATACCCAAGACACACTGGTTTTATACCCTTTGCCAGATCCTTTTTTCACCCGGGTCTGCATGGTGGGGCGGGTGCGTGGGGTGAAACCAGCCTACACCCACGTCCTTCGAGACCCTGACAATGGAAATTGGGCGTAAGGCGAAAGCGCAAAGGGCGGGTTTGGACAGCCTGGACGAAAGCCAGCCTCGCAAGCCGCATGATTTGGTCCAGGGCGCTCAACGGGGATAGAAACCTTGCCGAGGTATGATATTAGTTTAGACAACCAGATTAGGTCGTGCAAGGGTAGTGTTTTCCTGAAACCGACATACGAGCCCTGGAGGCCATTGAGTTTAAGAGTATGCTGACGGGCACGCTGATCAGCGCCCTCTATTATTTATTGAATCCAGCTGCCCAGCATGTCCACTTCCGGTTAATCCCGGTCGAATGAAAGGGTGGTGTCAGGAAGAAGATCTAGAGGGCGTCTCGAGTCGGGTCTATGCGTTAACCTATCAAGGAGCGGCGTAAGGACCTGTCGAAAGGCTGTCTTTAGTGTATTACCTACAAGACTAGGAGTCAGTCCGGCGGGAAGCGGTCCAGCAGAGCGAGCCGGGTGGATGAACGCGACAAAACTTCAACTGGGCGTTACTATTGCTCGTATTCTGTAGGAGAAGATGCAGACATGCCCAGTTCCTGCCCATCCACCCGACTGCCCGACTCGGAACCAACGACGGGGCAAAAGAAGAACTACTCACACTACTATAGCGCTTATGTGTAGTCGTGATTTGCACCTATTGAGTTGGGGCGATGCTTACAACTGCATGGGTGTCCCAAGAGAGGAAAAAATACTGAGCCTGTCGCGCGTTGAGGTAATCACAGTGTCGGTGCGGCCTGAGTTGGGATATAGAGTCGCGATTGGAAAGGACAGAGACATGCCATACTCGTTTATTTAGGTCGGAATGGTCGAGGTTTAGCTTGTTCGATACCACCTGCGACCATCGAACGGGTGAACGGCCCGCTCGATGGGTGAACAAGATCCAGCCCAGAGACTTAGAACACACCAATTAGTAGCACAAGGGTGATTGTTTGTTATGTGCTTTGTCATGAAATGGGTGTATAAGAGATGGAAAGTCCATCCTCGATCCTCGACTTGACCTGAAGTAAGGACAAAAATAGAATACGCGTTCCGTCAGGACTTCAGACGTCAGCAAATACCGATCAAAATGAATGCATGATACCACATTTACGACGTCCGACGGAAGAAAACACAGAAGAAAACATCCACTATCCACATACCCACATCATACATTCATCTGGGAGGCACGCATTAGACGGGTCAACACCTCACTGGAGAATACAGAACTCAGAGGCACTTTCAACAATCGTAGGAACCTTCAGAGGCGCGAACGGTTCCCAACGAGGCCGAGGATCTCGAGGATCTTGCTGAATTGATGACCTAACCGAAAGGAACCATTTGGTAGGGACACGGCAATCAACCCGTTGAACATTCGTCGTATCATTTATTTCTGGTCCCGTGCTTGGCTCATTTCCCGCGCCTTCTCATTCGAGCTGTCATAGCTCTCCCCCAGATTCCGGAAATGGCCAAACAAGGCCAAACACATCCTTTCGCGTCTCGTATGTTGGGGTTGGTCTGCTTTACAAATGTATATTAGGTCCCTACTGCTAATACATGTAATCTGCTTTGACTTTTGGCTCCATGTGTTGTAAGCAGTGCACACAGTTTGGCGGTTGTGCAACTCAACATCCTTCCTCATCAGCTTCGCCATATCAGAGCTGGCCACAATGCCACCAAAATGTTTTTAATGTGCATGTACACCTGCTGAAGAAAGGATTCTCTGTTCAGATCATCTCAAGAGGAATGGGCGAGGAAGCACAAGAAAAGCACTGTTACGAGCCCGACAGTCCGAAGCAGAACCCTCTCAAATTTCATCTACTCGTAACAGATCAACTCAAACTATAACCAGGTGTTTTGCCCTCGAGAGGAGGCTGTCACTGCTGTCGACAGGCCAGAGAAAAAACGACAGCGGCAGCATCTTGTGAGTCAAAACAGAGGTTGTAAAGGACAGAGGAGAAGCTAACGTTCCATGATCAGATTCCAACTTACTACAGAACACATATGGACCTGTTCAATGCCATGGTTGGAATACTAACCTTCTTACGTTCATTCGCATCTGTACCATTGCCTGTATCAACGCATACATGATTTATGCTAGTTCATTCATTACACTACAGCCTGAATAAACTGATATTTTGGTGTTGAGATGCACCAACGCCAAACTGGTCAAGTCCCGCGCACCGCTTACGACACATGGAGCCAACAAGGTCATAGCACATTACATGTATTAGCAGTAGGAACCAAATATACATTTATGAAGTAGACCAATCTCAACACCCGAGACGTAAAAGGACGTATTTGGCCTTGTTTGACCATTTCCGGAATTCCTGGGGGAGAGCTAGGGGAGCTCTCATTCGCCAAAATAGTACGTCCCGTTCTATATATGTTCTATAAGGATTTGGAATTCCTTGTATTTCGGTGCTACTGTACGTCCGTATAGATCGATAGCCAAACTAGTATTTGACAGACAAAGCTGGACCCACCCGCTTATATACCGCATTGGTTATTGGCAATTAAGGCTAATTTATGCAACCGATGTAACCGATATTCCAGTTACCACGTACAAATGTACTTTTATGCAATGGCCGACCAGAAATACTCAGAATTGGTAGGAAAAGCCATCGGGAGGGTACGCAGCAAAGGGACCGACTCGAAACGAGTCTATTACTCAATCAATCGATATCTCCCAGAGACGACATAGATATATAATGACCGTACTGTACACCAGAGGACATGGAAACATACAA
>Ga0307515_10021464_pt1 | contig 11449 bp, 15 predicted proteins | sample 17_EM_MG_FD_194513 | JGI IMG/M metagenome (GOLD analysis project Ga0307515, IMG submission 194513) | Populus trichocarpa ectomycorrhiza microbial communities from riparian zone in the Pacific Northwest, United States - 17_EM | ecosystem: Host-associated > Plants > Roots > Unclassified | place... | reverse complement strand
CTTGCCGATCGTCTGGCTGTCGCCAAGTGCGCCGGTCATGCGCGCCAGAAGGCGGCGATCAAAGGGATGAACGTTGCTGGTGCTGGGTGCTGTCATGGATCAGGCCGCCTTGCTTTCGCCGCCGCCGCCCGGATTCATCATTTCCTGCTCGACGGCGTCGATCGACGGACGCTCGTAGGCGGAAATCGTCTTGCGGCCGTATTCGAGCGCAACCTGGGGAACCGAGCCGTTCATGTAGGCCAGCAGCGTCTGCTTGACGATAATGTACAGACGTCCCTGCTTGTCGCGCACCGTCTTGATGTTGGCAATGATCGGGCTGACGATGCAGTAGGACAGGAAGATGCCGAGCATGGTGCCGACGAGGGCGGCGGCGATCTTGCCGCCAAGCACTTCGGGTGGTTCGCTGATCGCGCCCATGGCCTTGATGACGCCGAGAACGGCGGCGACGATGCCGATGGCCGGAAAAGCGTCGCCCATCGTGACGAGCGCGTTGTAGCCCTTCATCTTGTCGTGGGTGATCGTATTGATTTCCTCGTCCATCAACGCTTCGATCTCGTGGCTGCGGGCGTTGCCGATGATGATCAGGCGGACATAGTCGCAGATGAAGGAGGTCAGTTCCTTGTTCTTCAGGACCGTCGGCGCCTGCTGGAAGATCGAGGATTCGTCCGGATTGTCGATATGGCTTTCGATCTCGTTGCGCGACTTGGTGCGCAGGTCGCGCATCAGGCTGTAGAGGACGCCGAGCGTATCGAGATAGTGGCGTTCCTTCGGGACCTTGTTGGTAAATGCCTCGCCCAGCGCCTTGCCGGTATCTTTGATCACCTTCATCGAATTGGCGATGATGAAGCCGCCGATGCCGGCGCCGCCAATGATCACGAGTTCGAAAGGCTGGTTCAACACCTCCATATGGCCGCCCATGGCGATATAACCGCCAATGATACAGCCGAATGTCAGGAGAAGGCCGATGATGATGTTCATGTTTTTGTCCGCCACAATCGCAATTTTCACGGCAACAGATACGGTTTCTGCCTTGCGTGAGGCTGGCCCAAGGGCCCTTTCCCGGCTTCTTCCGGAACAGGCTCGCGCAAGCAAAAGAATGCAGGTTCTGCGCAATGGGCGGGCCATGCGCGCCTTTGAATGTGGATCAACGGGGGTGCCGTCGTGACGACGACCTACACCAGCTACAAACTCATCACGGCCGATCTGTCGAAATCGCTGGAGCGGGTGGCAGAGCAGCCCGACGTTGCGCGCGAGACCGAATATTATCTGTCCAAGATTGGCGACGTGAAATCCATCGACGAGTTTTTCGCCGACAGCCGGCTTTATAACTATGCGATCAAGGCCCACGGCCTGGAAGACATGGGTTATGCCAAGGCCTTCATGCGCAAGGTACTGACGGAAGGGGTCGACACCGACGATGCCTTTGCCAAGAAGCTGACCGACAGCCGTTATTCCGAACTGGTCGAATCGCTCAATTTCGCCCGCAACGGCACCGCTGCAACCTCCTTCGACAAGGCGCAGAAGGGTGTGGCCGACAAATATGCCCGCCAGACGCTGGAACAGAATGCCGGCGAGGAAAACTCCGGGGTGCGACTGGCGCTCTATTTCGAGCGCATGGCGCCGTCGATCACGAGCGGTTACGGCCTTTTGGCCGATGACGCGCTGGCGCAGGTCGTGCGCACCGTGATGCAGCTGCCGGACGAGTTCGCTGCATCGGATATCGACAAGCAGGTCGATACCATCGAGAAGACGATCGATATCACCGATTTCAAGGATCCGGTGAAGCTTGGAAAATTCATGGAGCGGTTCACAGCCCTGTGGGAACTAAACAATTCCTCGGACCCCTACGATCCGCTCGCCGTCTTCGGATCCTCCAGTGGTTATGGCATTTCCTCCGACCTGCTGCTCTCCATCAACAAACTGAAACTTGGAGGGCTCTGACATGCAGACCGGTCTCTATGTTGCCGTCTCGTCGCAGATCGCGCTCGAAAAACGCATGAACACGCTGGCCGACAATGTCGCCAACTCCAGCACCGTCGGCTTCCGGGCCACCGAGATCAAGTTCAACCAGCTGCTTGGCGATACCCAGCCGACGAAAGTGTCCTTCGTCTCGGAAGGCCGGGAATTCATCAACACCAACAATGGCGGGCTGAAGCAGTCCGGAAATTCGCTGGATTTCGCCATCAAGGGCGATGCCTGGTTCCAGATCGAGACCCCGGGTGGTCCTGCGCTGACCCGCGACGGGCGGTTCACGCTGACGGAAAACGGTGACCTGGTTTCGATCAAGGGCTATCCTGTTCTTGATGCGGGTGGCGCGCCCATCCAGCTTAACAACACGGCCGGGTCTATCCAGGTTGGCCAGGATGGCTCGATCCACCAGAACGGCGCACAGGTCGCCTCCTTCGGTCTCTATGAAGCCAATTTCGACAATGGTTTTGCACGTTATGACAACAGCGCCGTGATCCCGAAGTCCAATCCGGAACCGGTGCTCGATCGTTTCGGCGTCGGCGTCATGCAAGGCTACGTGGAGGAATCCAATGTCAACGCGGTGCAGGAAATGTCGCAGCTGATCATGGTTTCCCGGGCTTTCGAAAACATCACGGCCCTGATGCGCGACAGCGAAGGCACGCTGGACGAAGCGATCAAAACCCTCGGCGGCAGCAAGTAAACCGGTATCGGGACAGGAAACGGCATGCAGGGCGAGAAAATCCAGATCCGCAAGACATCGACGTCGCTTGCAGCGCTTGCAGGCCTCGTCGGACGATACTCCAACCCGGATTTCTCGATTGCGCCCGGGGGGCACGTCAAGACGATTTCGGCTGGTCACTACACCGTTAGCGGATTGTCGCGTCATGTCCGCCTCGGCGAGTTCGTCGCGCACAGGAGTGCGACCGGGATTCATCTTGGCGAAGTCGTGAAGGTGGAACAGGAAACTGTGGTCGTCTGCCCGATCGAACCGGGCGATCCGATCGGGATCCATGACATTGTCATCCGCAAGGGTGCCTTCCGCGTCGCACCGACCGAAGGCTGGTGCGGACGCACGATCAATGCGCTTGGCGAACCGATCGACGGACGCGGCCCGCTTCTGCAGGGCGATGTGCGCCGCCCGATTTCCAACACGGCGCCGCCGTCGATGACCCGCCAGCGCGTGCAGCATGGTTTCCGCACGGGTGTTCGCGCCATCGATATTTTCTCGCCGCTGTGCCTGGGGCAGCGTCTCGGCATTTTTGCCGGTTCCGGCGTCGGCAAGTCCACGCTGCTGTCGATGCTGGCGCGCGCCGATGCCTTCGACAAGGTCGTGATCGCGCTGGTCGGTGAACGTGGCCGCGAAGTGCGTGAGTTCATCGAGGATACGCTGGGCGAAAACCTCTCCAAGTCGGTGGCCGTCGTCGCCACCAGCGATGAAAGCCCGATGCTGCGCAAGATGGCGCCGCTGACCGCGATGACGATTGCCGAGCACTATCGCGACCAGGGCGACAACGTGCTTTTGATCGTCGACAGCGTAACGCGTTTTGCCCATGCGATCCGCGAAGTGGCGACCGCTTCGGGCGAGCCGCCGATCGCGCGCGGTTATCCGGCCTCCGTCTTTACAGAACTGCCGCGTCTTCTCGAGCGGGCAGGGCCCGGCGCCGAAGGCACCGGCACGATCACGGCGATCATCTCGATCCTGGTCGACGGCGACAATCACAACGATCCGATCGCCGATTCGACACGCGGCATTCTCGACGGGCATATCGTCATGGACCGCAGCCTGGCGGAAGAGGGGCGCTATCCGCCCGTCAACCCGCTCGCATCGGTCTCGCGCCTTGCACGAAAGGCCTGGACACCGGATCAGGAAAAGCTGGTGTCGCGATTGAAATCCCTGATCCACCGTTTCGAGGAAACCCGCGACCTGCGCCTGATCGGCGGCTACAGGCCGGGCAGTGATCCGGATCTCGACATGGCGATCAAGCAGGTGCCGGTGATCTATGAAATCCTCAAGCAGACCCCCGGCGAACGGCCAGCCTTCGATGCCTTCACCGATCTTGCCAATGCGCTGAAGGCGGCGGCAACCACAGGCAACCAGCCCGCAGCCGGCCTGAGACCAAGAGCATGACAATGAACGATCAAGATGCTGATGAAGTCGTGCCGCAGCGCAAGCGCGGCGAACGCATACCCACCATCGACAAGGCGCTGGGGGCCGCAGGCATCACGCTTGCCGCCATCGCGACCTTCTTCCCGTGGTATGCCTTCCTGCATCAGGACAAGTTCTCCATGCCTGCCCCCTGGAGCGGCGCAACCCGAGACCTGCCCGAAAAGATCGGATCCGGGACGGTTGCCTCGCTGTCTTCCGATGGCAGGCCGGAAACCGACCCGGAGATCAAGACCGCCGTCGATGAGCTGTTTACAGCGACGGTTCCGATGCCGGAAGAGGTCGGCACCTCGTCAAGCCAGAAGGATGGCCTTGAGCAGCCTTTCCCCGGTTCTTCAGGCTTCAAGCTGATGCACGTCGCCAACGGTCGGGCACTGATCGAGGACGCGAGCGGCATGTATTTGGTGCGTGTCGGCTCCGTCCTTCCGGACAACAGCCGGCTGGCAACGCTCGAACAGCGCGAGGGCGGCTGGGTGTTGATCACCTCCAACGGTGACGTCTTCAAGACCAACTGATTTTGCGGCTGCCGCTTCCGGCTGCCGATCAATCCGCCATGATGGCCGAATATCCGGGCGCTCCCTGCGGCCCGGTGACCGCGCCATCGCCGTGGGTTCTCCCCCTCTGGCGAGGATGATTTTCCGCATCTGCATCCAAGACAAGTCCCACGCAAGATTACGGCCCTAGGGTCGGTATCAACAAGCATGGAGTCGCATGATGCAACCTATTCAGCTTTTCGATCTCGCGTCCCGTCAGGCCCAGTGGCTATCGGTCCGCCAGAACGTCGTCGCCGGCAATATCGCCAATGCCAGCACGCCGCATTACGCGGCCAAGGACGTCAAGCCCTTCGAAAGTGTTCTTCAGCAGACAGGCGTCCAGATGGCCGCAACACAGCCGGGGCATTTCACCGATGTGGCCGGCGCAGCACAGGTGACGGAGGTCGGCATGCTCGACGACGCACAGGTTCAGCAATCCGGCAACAGCGTCGCGCTGGAAAAGGAAATGATGAAGACCGGTGAAATCAAGCGTGACTACGAGCTCAATACCGGTCTGGTGAAAGCCTTTCACCGGATGATGCTCATGACTGTACGGAAGTAAGACCCATGGATCCCCTGATCTCAGCGCTCAAAGTTTCAGCCACCGGCCTCGAAGCGGAATCGACGCGCCTGCGCATCGTTTCGGAAAACATCGCCAACGCGCGCTCGACCGGCGATGCGCCTGGCACCGATCCCTATCGTCGCAAGACTGTCAGCTTTGCTGCCGAAGTGGACCGCGCCAGCGGCGCATCGACGGTCGAAGTCAAGCGACTGGGAACCGACGACAGCGCCTTCATCACCGAATTCGATCCGGGTAATCCGGCCGCGGACGACAAGGGCATGGTCAAGATGCCCAATGTCAACGTGCTCATTGAAATGGCCGACATGCGGGAAGCCAATCGCTCCTACGAGGCCAATCTTCAGACGATCAAGCAGGCACGCGACCTGATCTCGGCAACCATCGACCTCTTGAGGGCTTCGCAATAATGATAAACGCAATCCAGAACATCGGTGGTCTTTCAAGCCTGCAGGGGCTCGACGCGACGACGTCGACCTCGTCGGCAGCCTCCACGGCGCAGGCCATGCTCGGCGGCGCCTCAGCAGCCGGCAAGACGCAAAGCTTTGCGGACGTCATGGGCAGCATGGCAAGCGAAATGGTCGGCAACATGAAGAAGGCCGAAGTGTCCTCCCTGCAGGGAATCCGCGGCGAAGCCAACACCCGCGAAGTCATCGACGCCGTCATGAACGCCGAGCAGTCGCTGCAGACCGCGATCGCCGTGCGCGACAAGGTCGTCAGCGCCTATCTCGAAATCGCACGCATGCCGATTTAAAGGATCAGATTGATGAAAGCTCTTTCCATTGCCGCAACCGGCATGAACGCCCAGCAGCTGAACCTTGAGGTGATCGCGAACAACATCGCTAACATCAACACCACGGGTTACAAGCGCGCGCGCGCTGAATTCTCCGATTTGCTCTACCAGACCGAGCGGGCCGCGGGCGTTCCCAACCGCGCCAATCAGGCGGTCGTGCCGGAAGGTGCCAGCATCGGCCTCGGCGTCCAGACCTCGGCTGTCCGCAATCTTCACCTCCAGGGCAGCCTCGTGTCGACCGGCAACGATCTTGACCTAGCGCTGATCGGGCGCGGCTGGTTCCAGATCGAGACACCGGACGGCGAAACGGCCTATACCCGCGCCGGTGCCTTCAATACCAATGCCGAAGGCCAGCTCGTCACCATCGATGGCTACACCGTCGTTCCGGGCATCACTGTTCCGCCGAACACCAGCGAGATCACGGTCTCGACTTCGGGCCAGATCATGGCACGGGTCGGCAACGACACGATCCCGCAGGAAATCGGCCAGTTGACGATCGCCAACTTCGTCAACGAAGCGGGCCTCGAACCGCAGGGTGACAACCTGTTCAAGCAGACGCCTGCCTCCGGCGACCCGGTGATCGGCACGCCGGCGGATCCGGGCTATGCCCAGATCAAGCAAAAGTATCTCGAAGCCTCCAACGTCGATCCCGTCAAGGAAATCACCGATCTGATCTCGGCGCAGCGCGCCTATGAGATGAATTCCAAGATCATCCAGGCGGCCGACGAGATGGCCTCCACCGTGAGCAAGAACCTCAGATAAAAGAAGGAATGGCAAACATGACGTTTCGCCGGACTGCATCGGCAGCAAAAGCAAACGAGCCCCGCGGAAGTCTTCTTCTGCGGGCATCGGCCGTTGCGGGTTTTCTGTGCATGAGCCTGATGCCGCAGGGCCAGGCGCAGGCGCAGAACCCCATGGCTGTCATTCCAACCCGAACGATCTATCCCGGCGAAGTGATCGAGAGCAATCAGGTTGAGGCGGTCGAGGTGACCAATCCCAACCTGACCGGCGACTACGCGTCCACCATCAACCAGGTGGCCGGCAAGATCACCAGCCGCACGCTTCTCGCCGGCCGGGTCATCCTCACATCGGCGCTTCGCGACCCTTACGCCGTCGAACGCGGCAAGGCTGTGCGCATCGTTTTCAACAATGGCCCGCTGACGATCACGGCCGCCGGCTCGCCGCTTGAAAGTGCCGCGATCGGCGATCTGATCCGCGTCCGCAACACCGATTCCGGCATCATCGTTTCCGGAACCGTGATGGCCGACGGCACAATCCATGTGGTGGCAAAATGATATTTTCCTTCGGACGCTGGCTTCTGGCCATGGCAACCGCCCTGTCGCTTGCGGCGACGCCCGTCGCGGCCGCATCGCGGATCAAGGACGTGGCTTCGGTCCAGTCGGGCCGCGATAATCAGCTGATCGGCTATGGCCTTGTCGTTGGCCTGCAGGGATCGGGCGACAGCCTGCGTTCCTCGCCGTTCACGGAACAGTCGCTGCGCGCCATGCTGCAAAATCTCGGCATTTCGACGCAGGGCAACGACTCGCGTTCGAAGAACATCGCGGCGGTGCTTGTAACGGCAAACCTGCCGCCTTTCGCCAGCCCCGGCAGCCGGATCGACGTCACCGTCGGTTCGCTCGGCGATTCGACATCGTTGCGCGGCGGCACGCTGGTCATGACATCGCTGTCAGGCGCAGACGGCCAGATCTATGCGGTTGCGCAGGGCTCCGTCGTCGTCACCGGCTTTAATGCCCAGGGCGATGCCGCCTCGATCAGCCAGGGCATCACGACGTCCGGCCGCGTTCCAAACGGTGCGATCATCGAGCGCGAACTGCCTTCCAAGTTCAAGGACGGCTTCAATCTCGTGCTGCAGCTGCGCAACCCTGATTTCTCGACGGCCGTCGGCATGGCCGAGGCGATCAACCGCTACGCCACCACCCAGTTCGGCGGGCGCATTGCCGAGGCGCGGGATTCACAGTCCGTGGTCGTCGACAAGCCGAAGATGGCCGACCTTGCGCGGCTGATGGCGGACATCGAAAATCTCGTGATCGAGACCGACGTTCCGGCGCGCGTCGTGGTCAACGAGCGGACAGGGACGATCGTCATCGGCCAGGACGTACGCATCTCCGAGGTCGCCGTCAGCTACGGCACGCTCACCGTGCAGGTGACGGAAACGCCGACCGTCGTCCAGCCCGAACCCTTCTCGCGCGGTGAAACCGCGATCGAACCCAACACGACGATCGAGGCGCAGGCAGACGGGGGTACGGTCGCGATCCTGAACGGCCCGAACCTGCGGTCGCTGGTCGCCGGGCTCAATAGCATCGGCGTCAAGCCGGACGGCATCATTTCCATTCTCCAGGGCATTAAGTCGGCCGGAGCCCTCCAGGCGGAGCTCGTTCTGCAATGACAAGCATCTCCATTTCGCTCACCACGCCCCGGATGCTCATGGCCGGCATGATCTGCGCCATGCTCGGCATGCCGGGCGCCTTCGCCCAGGAGGTTACGGCCCCGGTCGAAGCCAATGGTACATCCGACGAAATCAGGCAGTTCTGCACCAATATCGCGGATGCGGCACGCGACCAGCGTTATGTCCTGCAGAAAAAGGAACTGGCGGATCTCCAGGCCGGCGTCAACGAGCGCATTGGCGTGCTGGAAAAGCGTCGGGCCGAATACGAGGACTGGCTGAAACGGCGTGACGATTTCCTCAAACAGGCCGAACTCGGCCTCGTTGATATCTATAAGACGATGAAGGCGGATGCCGCGGCCGGCCAGCTCGAACTGGTCAATCCGGAGATTGCCGCAGCGATCGTCATGAAGCTGCCGCCGCGCCAGTCGAGCCTGATTCTCAGCGAAATGTCGCCGGACAAGGCCGCCGTGCTGACCAATATCATCTCGAGCGCCAGCGACGCCAACACATCGAAGGAACCGTCATGAAATATCCTCTTCCGGTGCTGATGGTTGCAAGCCTCCTGTCGGGCTGCCAGAGCCAGACCTTCAACGAAATCGGTCGTGCTCCCTCGATGAGCCCGATCGGCAGCGGCCTGCAATATGCCCAGACGCCGCAGATGGCGAGTTATCCGAAGCAGGCGCAGCCGACGGCCCATGGCTATTCGCTGTGGAGCGATCAGCAGGCGGCACTGTTCAAGGATGCGCGCGCGCTGAATGTCGGAGACATTCTGACGGTCGATATCCGAATCGACGACAAGGCGTCGTTCGACAACAAGACGGATCGCAGCCGCGTCAATGACAGCGGTTTCAACATCGGGGCCAACGGCCAGTCGGAAGCCAGCGATTTCGGCTGGAAGGGCGGCCTTGACTACGGCTCGAACACGTCGACCAAGGGCGAGGGCACGACCGAGCGGTCGGAGAAGCTTGTCCTGCTCGTTGCTGCCGTGGTTACCGGGGTTCTCGAAAACGGCAATCTCCTGATCAGCGGCTCGCAGGAAGTCCGGGTCAATCACGAAATCCGCATCCTCAACGTTGCCGGCATCGTGCGGCCACAGGATGTCGATGCGAAGAACATGATTTCCTACGACAAGATCGCGGAAGCCCGTATCTCCTATGGCGGCCGCGGCCGCCTGACGGAAGTCCAGCAGCCGCCTGTCGGGCAACAGGTCATGGACATCATCTCGCCGATCTGACGACGCGCACAGTCGCAGCGGTAAGCGTAGCTGAAACAGGTATGGATTTGATCATGGAAGAACTCGACGGCAAGCCCAGTCCGAAAAAGCCATCGCCGATCGTGACGATTGCGGCGATCGGCGTGCTGACCCTGCTTGCGGGCGGCGGCGGCTGGGTCCTGGGCGGCATGATCGCGCCGCCGCCGGAAAATGCGGCCGCGGCTGCGGTAGAGCCGGCCGGCGGCGACCATGGCGGCGAAAAGAAGAAGGACGAGGGGCTGCCGCATATCGCGACGGAAGCCAACGGCATCGTCCAGCTCGAGCCGATTACCACGAACCTTGCCTATCCTTCTGAAAACTGGATCCGGCTGGAGGTTGCGCTGCAATTCAACGGCACTCCGGACGTCACCCTATCGGAACAGATCCACCAGGATATTGCGGGTTACCTCAAGACGATCTCGCTTCAGCAGATCCAGGGACCACGGGGATTCCAGTATTTGAAGGATGATATACAGGAACGGGTTGACCTTCGTTCCGAAGGGCGCGTAACCAATGTGATCTTCAGGACATTTGTCATCCAATGATTCGCCCATGATCCGTACCGTCGCATTCATAGCCGCCATGCTGGCGATGTCCGGTATCGCGGGTGCGCAGGGCTTTCCTGCCGACATTCTGACGCAACCGATCGACGGTTCCGTCGCATCCTGGATCATCCGGACCTTCGGTCTCCTGACCGTGCTCTCGGTTGCGCCGGGTATCCTGATCATGGTCACCAGCTTTCCGCGCTTCGTCATCGCCTTCGCGATCCTGCGCACCGGCATGGGCCTTGCAACGACACCGTCGAACATGATCATGGTCAGCCTTGCGCTGTTCATGACCTTCTACGTCATGGCGCCGACCTTCGATCGCGCCTGGCAATCCGGTATCGATCCGCTGCTGAAGAACGAGATTTCCGAAACAGAAGCGATTGCGCGCGTGTCGGAGCCCTTCCGCGACTTCATGGCCGCCAATACAAGGGACAAGGATCTTCAGCTTTTCATCGATATTGCCGAGGAGAAGGGGCAGACCGTCGTGGTCAACGAGAAAGTCGACCTGCGCGCCCTGGTGCCTGCCTTCATGATCTCCGAAATCCGTCGTGGATTCGAGATCGGCTTCCTGATCATGCTGCCCTTCCTGGTGATCGATCTGGTTGTTGCCACCATCACCATGGCGATGGGCATGATGATGCTGCCGCCCACCTCGATTTCGCTGCCGTTCAAGATCCTGTTTTTCGTCTTGATCGACGGTTGGAACCTGCTGGTCGGCAGTCTTGTCCGGTCTTTCAACTGAACCGGTTTCATGGTTAATTTTCCGTCTCTTTTCAAGACGTGAAACCATCTCAAATTATTACATAATCCTATGAATATATTGAATTATTTCCACTCTTCTCGATAAGTCTCGATGCTATGTGAGCATATTCGAAAACCCGGATGAATTGGCGGCTTTTAAGCAAATCGCAAGATATTGCTGCGACATTGTCCTGGCATAACGGGTTTGGCGACCTCGTCCTGAAAAAGCAGCGCCAAGAGGCATGATGCCGATCCTTTATCACCGGTTATTTTTCAATCCGGTATGTCCCCTATCCTTGTATCTTGTATCCTAGAGGGACAATCCTATGACAAGCATTCTGACAAACTCCTCCGCAATGGCGGCACTTTCCACCCTGCGTTCGATCTCCTCCGACATGGAATCGACCCAGGGCCGCATCTCGTCCGGCCTGCGCGTTGGCAGCGCTTCGGACAACGCCGCCTACTG
>Ga0307515_10021463_pt1 | contig 11450 bp, 4 predicted proteins | sample 17_EM_MG_FD_194513 | JGI IMG/M metagenome (GOLD analysis project Ga0307515, IMG submission 194513) | Populus trichocarpa ectomycorrhiza microbial communities from riparian zone in the Pacific Northwest, United States - 17_EM | ecosystem: Host-associated > Plants > Roots > Unclassified | place... | reverse complement strand
CCCCGGCTGGCAACTGGTTTTGGTTTTTGACAAAGTGTTTTTTTTTATTATTATGTTTAACTTTTTTCTACTTTTTTTTTATTCTCTTGATGAATTTTTTTGCTCTTTGTTTCCTCCTATCTAGTTTTTAAATAATTTTCCTTTGACTATATGGTTTATTTATAGCCTATTATTTACCTATCTTTTCATCTCTCTTTATCCTCCTATCTCATTATCTTCTTATCTCTATATCTCTTTATCCTACAGTTGATTGACGAAGGGACTAAACTTTCATGTTTATTTTGATCATTTTTTCTTTCATTGCTTATTATTTCACTCCCTATTTTTTTGAAAAAATAAGTAGTCAAAACAAGTTATCATAGTTGTCCCCGTTTTACAATGCTTAAGTGCAAAGATATTGTAAAATATATTTTTCTTTGACTTTGTATTATAAAGTTTGTGAAAAACTAAGATAAAATACTTGATAAGGAAAGAAATTTTAAGAAAATATTGAGAAAATGATGTTATATACATGAAACTTAAATGGGTTAACTCGAGAGGTGGTCAACCACGACATGCAATTTAAAAATGAGTTAACTTAAGAGGTGATCAACCTCAACATAAAACTTAAATAGATGCATTCGAAAAGTAACTGATCTCAACATCAAATCTAAATGAGTCAACTCAAGAGGCGACTAACTTTAATATGAAAGTTAAATAGGTCAACTCAAGAGTTGACCAACCTTAATATAAAATCTAAATAAGTCAACTTGAAAGGTGACTAACTTCATTAGAAATTCTAAATGAGTGCTCGATAAAAATATGTGAACTTCCCCATGTCATCTTAAACCTTTGTTTCAGTTCACACAACTGATTACAATGTTAAGCTCACTTATTTGTTTGAATTCAGTTTCTGAGTAAACATTCTAGTTCTAAGCCCCTAATGTTTTGACTTTGACATTGTTGGTGATTTTTATGTTGAAGCTTCATTTTCCTTTAGATTTCCCCCGAGATTACCTTTCATGATTCAATTTCCTTTGATCAACCCATCTAACTCTCATTTCCTGATTATATCTCATTCCATATTTTAGTCTTTTAAAACCTTTCCACAATTCCTTTATATACCTTTCCTTGTTAGGCATTTATCATATCTTTATTTTCCCTTATATATCTCGTTGCCTATTAAGTCTATAAATAAAGCCCATCATTTTATTTTTTTTACACTTTCTCTTCAAGTTTATGCAATTAATATCAATATTAGTCATACAATAGACCAAAGAACATGATTTATTTTATAGAAATACAATTGCAAAGTAAGGAGTCAATGTAATAGTTGTGTCAAACAAAAAAAAAAGACAAACAATCACAAAATAAACATTTTGAATAAAATTTGTCCAAATTTAAACTTTTTAATTACAATGGTTGAAGAAAGTATAAATTTATGTATAATATTTCTTTATAGCATCTGAATTAACATGCTTCGATAATTCTTTTCCATTTATATTTGATAAAATAAGGGCTCATTCTTAAAATGTTTTCTTGACTATATAAGGACCCTCATAACTAGGCATTGATTTATTTCGATCCTACTTAGGAATTGAGTAATTTGTTTTAGTATCAAATATATATAATAAAACTCTCGCATGTATACTTCCGTGTCACAAGTCTTAGCTGTTCTTTTCAAATACAATTGTCATGACATATTGCAGTTAACCTTTTCTCTCCAATAAGTTTTACTATTCATACCAGAGCCTAGCCCATTCCGACTCTACTTCTTTTAATTCCTTTAGATGAGGTATTTTTACTTTAAGAGGCATCACCACCTCCATTTCATACACTTGAGAGTAAAGAGTTAATCTTGTAGATGTTCTTACACTAGTTTGATAACCATATAATGAATATGAAAGCATTTCATGTAATGATCATTTTTTACACAATCTTTTTTATATTTTTATTTGTTATCTCTACTACTTCATTCATCTTTATCAATAAGGTGAGGAATTAAGATGTTTGATCTTTCATTGTTGGCATAAATATTGAATCACTTTCCATTAAAATTCTAGGCATTGTCAGTCACTATTACCTTTAACAAATTATATTGACAGATGATGTTATTCTCAATAAATATTTGAACCACTTTTTAAGTAACATAGACATAAAAAGAAACTTTAATCCATTTTGTAAAACAATTAATTGCTACCAACATGAATCAATGTTCGTCACTTGTTTTGGGATTAATTAAGCAGATCATATTAATTTCCCATATTGCAAATGGCCAAGATGTTATTATATTATGGAGAGAAATAGGCAATGCCTTTATCTTATTAGTAAAAATATAACATTTTTGACATTTCCTCACGTAATCATTGCTATAATTTTCTATTATGGTCCATAAGTATTCACTTGTTTGTTATTTTTCATGTTATCATAAGCCCATTAGCATGTGTAGCAAAAACCCCTTCATACACTTATATAGTTTTCTTATTCCCTTTTATCTAAACATGTTAGCAGAGTTTTGTCTAATTATTTCTTGTATAATGGCTCTCCATCTAAAAAGTAGTTCATTGTCAATCTCCTCAAAGACTTTTTGTCCATCTTATTTGCATTAGATGGATATTCATGACTTATAATAAATTACTTGATATTGTGGTACCATGGCTTCCCATTTGTCTCCTCTTTGACCAAACAATAGTAAACATAGTCATTCTTAATCTGAATACATATAGGATTCACTTGTTCACCATAGTTGATTTAAGTTGTTTATTTTAATATAGCTAGTGTATCTACAAACCGATTCTTATCTCTACTTGGTTGATTGAATTTAAATTTTTCAAACAAGTATGTTAGCTTGATAAAATACTTTTAATATGGCTTTAATTTCTCATCTTTTATTAATCACTCTTTTTTCATCTAGTAAATTATTAATAAGGAATCTTCATATACATAAAGCTTTTCAACTTTCCTTTCTAAAAAGGCCTCGAGCACATAGATGCATGTTCTATATTCTGCTATATTGATAGTGCATTCAAACTATTATCTAATTGCATCAAGATTGTACTCCTTAATTGGTGAAATGAGCACAACACCCGCACTTTTACCAGATACATTTACTACTCTATTGAAATATAGAGTCCATATATTCTTACCCAACTTCTTTATTTTTAACCATCATAATGTCTTCACCCAGGAATTCAAATAGCAAATGCTTATAATCCCCAACCACATTATGTGCCAAATGATGGTTATAATGATACCTTTAACTAACTTTCTAATCATGTAAATTATGTCAACATAACTTGCCATCATACAATTTTGTTAGGCACATAGGGATTATAAAAAAAAACATATTTAATTGGATCTATTTTAGATATCAACCAAGTTGTATAGTAGATATTTTTAGGAAAATATGTCGAGATTTAAAATTAATAAACTTCTTAATTAAGTAATAAATGGCTTGCTCTTTCCTTTTTGAATCATCATTCTAAACGAGGACATAACCCATAACAACTTCTGTTTTACTCAAATACATGATTAATGGTCTTTATGACAAATTGATATTAAAAAAGGTGGACTCTATATATATTTCTTTATTTTATCAAAGGCCCTTTGACATCTTTCATCCCATATTCTAAATTTTTGTTACAGAACAGGCGAAAAAAGGTTCGCAGGTTAATATCAATTAGGAAATAAATTGGGCTATATAATTTATCCACTTTAAAAAGCTGCACACTTTTTTTTCTACAAAACCAATAGGCAATATGAATGTGCAGAATTGAAACTCCTACTCGAGTACATAAAGTTATAAAATTATTATGTTGAATATTTTTCAATTTAGACTATTTTTAAGCGTCAAAAAATAAATGAGCTCATCTTTATTCCTTTTTTGTCAGGATATATTTGAATGCCCTCGTAATTTAGTCACACCTCCATTTCAGTCTTGCTTCCTAGATAATTGAACCCATGATGGGCTTGCTTCAACATAACCATTATGGTTCTAATCAAAATTATTTATATTTACATTTTTTTTCTAACATTCAATTAGTAAATGAAGAATGACTGATAAATATTTGAGAAATAATTAAAATAAACCAACATGTCATGACACCAACCCTTGGGACATGAGTTAGAGCGGTCTGCGTTAGGTCAAGGATGCAATAGAAAATGGACCAATATCACACAATAAATTGGCATGACAAATATGAATCCGTTTAGCACAAGCCAATTCTCTTTACACCTCTACACTTCTACTTATAAGTGAAGTAGACTTAATTTTACTTGACAACTAAGAGCTTTAGAAGAGTCATATTCATAATACAACTTTTTTAATAGTATAAATATGGTTTTTTTGTTTATTATATACATTCATATGGTGAAGCGCCATTTATAAAAGTCAATTGTATTTTAATATACAACTATTTTAACAACTCGATACAGTCCGGTTGACTTGATAGATCTAAAAACAACTTGGACAATAAAACAATGACTCGAGTCAACTCGGGTGAACTCGCCAAACCAATGACATGGGTCATGAGACCATGATAATCTCATAAAAAAATAGATTTAAGAAAAAAATCGAAGGAAAAAAAAAACTTATAAAAAAAGTTTTTACAATGAATAATGTTTCAACATTTTTGCAAGATATGTAAGAACAACTTTTTGCAAGAAAAATGATAAAATAACATTTTGTTTAGCAATTCTCTTCGAACATATAAAATATAAAATAAATATTGAAAAGATAAAATGAAGATGCTAAAATCTCCTTTATATATATATATATATATATATATATATATATATATATCATCTCCATTTAATAAGGAGATTCATTGTGCTTGATGTTAAATGTGATTGTACTGGATCGAATAGTTTAGAACTCAAAATTGATTTCTCTTCCATTTCACCTGAAAAGTTAATGCAGGTCTTTGAGAGGCGGAGCTCCATAAGGACGAGAGGAGCATGTGGGCTACTCCCAAAGATATAGATTATTTAATTATATCCTTTAAAAAATTTAAATTAGCCCCATTATTTTTTTATGCAATAAAAGGCCTTTAATGACGATGAGTGGTTCCTCATGTGATCCAATAAATGAATTTACCTAATTTTTGATTAATGTATATTGAAATCGTTTATACGAGGAAAAAAGTATAATTAAACCATTTATTTTTCTATTTAGATAATGTGAAGTGACATTGAGAAAAACAAAATATAAATGAGATAGTAATATGTATAAAATTAAAATCACTCTATAAATTTTTCTCTGGTATTATTAATTCAATTAATTTTTTTTATTATTAATTGAATTTAAAATAGTAATCAAATCTAAAATAATAATTAATATGTTAATATATTGTCATATATTTTTATTTATTTATTATAGCTGATACTCCAAAGATTATATGAAATATATTGCAAAAATAAATATAATAAGATGTTTATATTCTTTTTTAAGAAACTATGTGCTCTTTTGCACAAATTTTGGCCCTAATTTTTTTTCTTAACATTTATAAATGTGACTGTAATATCCTCAAATTTTAAAGAATAAGATTAAGAGTCATATTGTCTTAAAACATCTAATGTATTCTACTACTTTATATTACAAACTTATCTTATAATTCTGAAATGATTTAGCCATACTAACATCCATTACACACACACACACACACAGATATATATATATATATATATATATAGATATATATATATATATATATATCCATTATATACTACACATCTTCTATTTGATTTTTACAACACAAAGGTTTTCAAATAAAAAATCCATAATCTTAGACATATTATTCAATACTTGATAATCGTAAAGAAATATTTGAGATTTCATGACTTTATAATTTGAGGATGTTACAGTGACACATCATGTAATAAAATAAAACCGTGTTAAATACGCTTGTATCTCAATTTTCTAATGTGGAAAGCCTACTATCAATCGTAGACTTTATAAATCAAACCATGAATGTGGATTGCCGATAATGGCTCAAGTCATTTAACTCTCCTAAACTTTATATCTTGGCTCTGTCAACGAGTTTTGTAACACTAAATGACATTACATTATAAGGTTAATGCTTTCTCATATACATCTACATAAAAAAAAAGTTTAAAGGGCCCTTTGCTATTTTTATTTATTTTTTTACTTAATATCATTTATCATCATATCATTCTGTTAAATAGATAGCGTTTAGTTATTATACTAGAACAAAAAAAAGATAGAAGTAGTGGAGACAGATGAGACAAGATAAAAAAATAGAGATATAATTGTGTTTGGTAGTGATGTACAAGACAAAGTGATTGTCTTTGTATCCTATTTGGTTATAATGAACAAGACATAAAAAACAATTACCCTTAATATGTATTGTTGTCAAACTTATATATTTTTTTAAAAAATTAAGTATTATTTGTTTACTTTAGTTTATATTGAATATTGAAATTAATAATATTATAATAATCTTAATATCTATAAATGGTGCATATAACAACACAATGACCATTGACCCTTTACCTATTTTCTAATAATGATTTAGATTTAGGATAGTTTCTATTAAGATTATTGTAGCCATATTAACTTGAATACTCTCAACCTTGGTAAACACATAGGTTGAGTTTAGGGAGATAATACTAGCTTAAAAATACTTCTTGCCAATATCCAGATCTTGCTAGTAATGTCGTCTTAGTATTCAACTTTTTGTTGAAAAATCATCCCATACACTCCAATGTCAGCTTCTATCACCAGGTTTCTCTTTTACTCTACCCATCTTTTCATCAATATTCAAAAGCTTTAAAATCTTTTGTATGACTTTATCATACCGATAATGACAATAGATGGTGTACAAGGTTCATGTATTTGTAATAACTTATGAAATTATTTAATGGTGAATACTATGTTAAATATTTTGAAGGTAGAACAACTATATTATGGATCCTAAAATTGCATCATAGCCATGATGACTAGTTTTCGGAAGGATATTTTTAATACTTCTGCTAAATTTTCATTTTTTAAAATTAATGTTTGTCATGGATGATCAGCTTCCCAACATATATAGAGTCTTTCAACTTCGTTGACAAAAAGTATTTACTTTAAATCAGGTAATTTACCAATAAATCCTTAGCTTGAACAATCCCTCTTTTATAGTTATAATGATTCACTCTTGTTGAAATTGTTATTGGATATATTTTATGGTCTTGGTTGTCTTATCATCCATTTCTAAAATGTCATAATCAAATATCAAGTCATGATTTCTAGCCATCATGTATGGGTAGGCTTACTATTTTATTGGTATTGAAGAGCTCCTTATTGCTCAGGTAAACAAACCTTAAAAAGTTAACTTGAGGTCAATAAGGTGTGGAGAGAATAGATCAGGAAATCTCATTGGCTACCAATCATAAACTTTCAATAAGTCTCGAGTTTTATAAGTTCTAGTCCAGATTGGGCCACCAATAATTCCTTATACTAATCTAAGGCAAGGTGCATGCATAAGAAGGTATCGTGTAGTGGGTGCAAGGGCATAAATTCATATCTAATCCATATACGCATGATATACAAAATAAATGAAGAATAAAAAACACAAAAATGACAACAACATAAAAACAATATTAAATTAAATCAATCATGCAATATAGACAATCATATAAAAACACATAGCATAACAAACATATAATTCAAACAAACAAAACCTATCACTCATTTATTTAGTAGAGTCGTCATTCTATCATAGGAGAGATCTAAACAAATTGATTAGGATTGATATGATTAAAATATGAAAAAAGAGTCATCATCTAATTTTTTTAACCATAATTAGTCTTTTAGATATTCTTAGGTAAAGAGTTTGTTATTTCAAATGAAAGACAAAATTTACCCTAAAGCATTTTACCTAAGATAAGCTTTGTGTTTATATATATATATATATAAAATGTACCATTGTGCTTCTAAGAATTTCCCTAAATTGATATATTTGGATTTATGGTAAAGTATTACAAGAACCTAAGGCAATGATTTAGAATTTGGGTCTTATAATAAAGCTCAATTCTCATTTTTAGAATATGGGTGTTGGGCCTAAAATGATGATAAATGGTAAATTAAGCTTTGATCCAATTTCTATAGTTATGTTTAAAATAGGCCTGAAGGCCACTCACACTCAATTAACACATTGAAAAAATTATCAAATAATATTTACATATGAAAATCAAAAGAATATGATATTTATTTAAAAAAAATCAAATTTCATCACCTAAAAGGTGACATCACTAGTAGAATAGTTGTTTATTATATTGATGGAGAAATGAGTAAAAAAACATTGGTAAGAGCAATGTAATGCCCCAGAATTTTAATGCAATTTTATCTTTTTTATTGTCGTGTTCATGAAATTTAGAGGTACTTTTTTTTTATCAGGAAGGCAACCTCAGCCTTAACCTTTTCTAGTTGCATCAGCATATAATAATGATATACAATTTAAATGTAAAATAATAACATGACAAAACCTTGAAGAATACACATAATCACATTCCCTTAACTAGATATTCAACCTTCCATTTCATTATTTTCACATTCTATATATATCATTGTTGGTTTAATATACATATAATAATTTATTTTATCAAATTAACTAGTTTTATATTTTTATTCCCAAAATAAAATAATCATCAAAGATTTGAACACGATATCAAGATACTTTCGAGGGATGGAAAACACATGTAGAACACATAGAAACATAAAATAAGATTTTCATTTTAATTGATTACCTTATTAACTTTAGAAATAACATAACACTAATTATTTTTTTCATCAATTCTTTTATTGATACCATGATTCCCACTTATTTCCTTTAATATATCGATTAACAAGTCTTTGTTCATTGCATTACACCTATTATCATATGATTTTACAACTTTCAACAAACTTTACAAGGATTTTACCAATATGAAAAGTTGAATAGTTTGATAGCACTTCATTAAGATCAATGAACTTTGAAAGAGGATACTTGTAAGCATATAGAATCACAAAATTCTATCAAGAGAACACCATCATGGTCACTAATATTTAACAAAACACCATATTTTAAACATCACTAAACATGTCAAATTTATAACAACCTTTCAACTTAAGTATCATATCTAGCTTATTTGTATTGTAGATTCTATATATTATCTTTATTTTTATTTTTTAATTACAATTGATTAAAGTTTTAGGGTTATTCTTTAACAATGAATTTATTTTTGTTGATTTAAGATGAATTGTAATTTTATTATGAATTCAAATTTAATTATATTTTTTATAATGGTTTTGTTGAATGAAATGAGATTGAGCTAACAAATGAAGCAAGCAGAAGCACTTCTATATAAAAGCATTTTAAAAAAAATCCCATTAGTTTTCTCTTTCATTTGAAGACATTTTCTTTCACTTTAAACCTATAAGTTGATATTGATGATTTTTCATAATAGAGACATTATTTCTTTTTTTTTCTTTCTCATCTTTTCTTCTTAAATAATCTCATATCTAGTATATGCCTTACTAGATTTGATATTTTTCACATAATTTCTAGTTTAGTTACAATTTTGACTTATATATTTTCATTTTTTTTTGTTCTATACATTTTATATGGGTCTACTATGTTATGATTGAAATTTTTGGTTATTTAGCATTGAACTCAGTCAAGTAGAAAACATGTTGTAGGAGGAAGATTTTTTGAGGTAATTGGGTTATTGATGGGTAGTTGAAAAAAAAGGCATTTATCATTCATTTCTCATGTGTTGCTATTTATATAAAAAATAAACAATCAAGTATCGTTTGATCAAGAAGAATAGTTTTTCACTTTGTATTTTTTTAGCATACTACTGAAGAGAGCTAAAATTGATAATCAACTAAGAAAATGAGAGATCAAGTTAATGTCAATAATCAAATCATATTTAGAACATGAGTCTTTAGCATTTAATACTGGTGAATGTTGTATTATAATTAGAGTTTTAACACATACAACTGTCAGGAGGGGTGCGTAAATAGAAAATATGAATTTGTAATAGGTTTTAGGTTATAAAATCCATACCTTTCATACACAGTTTTTATAGGATGAGGACATATAATTTATGTGAAACTCGATTTCTATAATATTATAAATAAGTAGTCTAGCATTAAAAAAATAAGAGTCAACACCATGTATACCATTTCTTTATAAGCTTTTTATAATTTATCATTTCCTTTTACTTATGCAATTTAAAGCTTCCTTTATAACTGTTTTTTTATCTTTATTGCTTATACTTTTTTTTACTTAGTTTGTAGAATTTTGATATTACACACCTTTACCTCTTAGCCTGTTAAATCAAGTTAAGAATTTCACATTTTGTTTGATTTACGAGGATGTTACATATCTCCATTTAGGATTAAGTATTTAAGTGAGCTTCTCCTTATTGCAAGAAAAAAATGAATAATAGGTAACATATTAATCAAAGAATCCATTTATTAATCAACAAATGGGCTCACCTAGTGGGATTACTTTGTTAAAATAATAATAGATTAGCAATCACGCCAAAACTAAACTGGTAAAAACATGATTATGGTGCTTGGTGATGAGTCATTCTAAGCAACTATTAAAGGTTATTCCTACGATCCAAGGAGTCTAAAAACAACCCACAAACATAAAGCCAATGGAGTAGCCTCCATAATGAGTGCCATATGATGGCTTTTTATTATCTAATTCCCTCACATCAATAAAGAATTATACCTGGACATAACTATAATGTCTCTATGCAATCCACAATGATATCATTTTTCCCAGTGTTATTGTCTCTATCAATTATTGATGGTTACATTTGTGTTTTGTTGTCTTTAACAAAACCTCATAATTATCTCCTTTTAGTTTTAAATGAGATGATGAGCTGGTCACATGTAGTTTTGGTCAAACTTTATTAGAACTTAAATCTATCTAATGTTGGTTTAAGGGTTATCTGACTAGAAATAGAAAGTACAACTAAAAGTACTTACCATAATAATATTGTGTTAAGCTGCGTTTGTTTTCCGCTAACTTTTACGTTTGCGGTGAAACAAACGCCGCAAAGTGTTTGGTAACAAACCAAACTGCGTTTTATGCTGCGGGGCCCACTAAAAAATTGAGTTTGAAACGCAGTTTTTATGCAGCAGTTTTTTCATGCTTTTTAACTAAGTTTTGTAAAAATTCCAACCCTATTTGTTTTTACGTTTTAAAAACACTTTTAAAAAAATTAAAAAAAAAATTTTTTTTTCTTTGCTTCAAATTAATATTTTTTTGGTGTTTTCAGATCATTTTGATGCGCTGATATCAAAAATAATTTTTTTAAATAAAAAATGTTATTTTAATACATTTCCAAGTAAAAAGCACTTTGAAAAGCAATCGCAATCACACTTCCAAAAACAATTACACCAAATATTTTATACATGTTTTTCGCTACACATAAACTTCAACCACAATTTTTACCAAACACGTATCTAAATC
>Ga0307515_10021462_pt1 | contig 11450 bp, 9 predicted proteins | sample 17_EM_MG_FD_194513 | JGI IMG/M metagenome (GOLD analysis project Ga0307515, IMG submission 194513) | Populus trichocarpa ectomycorrhiza microbial communities from riparian zone in the Pacific Northwest, United States - 17_EM | ecosystem: Host-associated > Plants > Roots > Unclassified | place... | reverse complement strand
GGGAGGAGAATATTTAAATGTATGTATGTATATATAGTAGATTTGGTGAGGTGGGGGTAGGTGTATGCATAGGATTCTCTAATCTATTTGCCTGTGATAATTAGATCTGCATGGGGTGGGGGTAGATGTATTACATGGAGATTTTCCACAGTCGGTTTGCCTGTGATACTCGTGTGAAGAAATGACTCCGGATGGGAGGGTGAAATCCTGAGTCTTGAATGGCACACCCTGGTGTTTACGAATAGGTATCTGTGACATGAAAATGCTGTTTGAAGTTGCAGAGGACCCAGTTATCGCAATATGGTTTGAAGCAAAAAGAAAAAATCCGGATTTAACTCGATTTAGCGAGCACGCGCACTCGTTCCTGAAGCAATGGGGAACGTACGAACCACATCACGGGGGCTATACGGTAAGTAAAGTTAAAGGCCGAACTCTTATTCATGAATCACGGGTATGCTCTGTAATACTCCGCATATTTGGCTGAACTGGCGACTTTGCAATTCGTACGCGTATGATACATACACGACAGTTCCTATGCATTATGGGGACTCGGAATCGCTTGAAGAGGGTGGTAGAATAGAAGCTACTTGCACATGTGTATCATGCTACGGGAATCTCGAGTTTAGTTAGATAATAGGTAATACTATGTAACCCTCACTTGCGTACTTAAATCCCGTCAGACTAATTGCAAATAATCCAGAGAAAGGGCAAAAGAGGCATTGTAGAGTATCAGAGACTCCATAAGTTGCACCTCTTTATGCACATCTCAAAGTTATACGAGTACATGGTATGTATGACAGCATTGCTGAAAGAGAATCCTCGAACCCTCAAACCCAGGGTGTTGGTGATATCCGAAGCCGCCCACTCCATATTGGAGTTTGTTTGGAACCGCCTATTAAACCTCTGCTTTTAAGTGAGCTCTATGATATGCTTGACTAGCGTTAGCCTATAGAAAAGTAGTGATAAAAGTAGCTAGCTCGTAAGCGCCGTGGCGCAAATCAACCAAACCACACGGAACCCACACAAATGGAGCTTTGGGTTGGAGTAATCTTTCGGGGCTGTGTCAAAGGGATTTCAAGCGCTCGAATACATTTTAGAGCTGTGTAGATACAGCTTAAAGACGTCTAACACGACTTTTTAACTTTTAAGTAACTCGGTGCTAGAGTGGCATATCAACGGTGCATGCAACTTTAGTAACACTGGGCAAAGATACCTATGATATGAGTGTATGTATCAAGGAGACGAGATGGTTTGAACTTTAGGAAATATGGGTTCTAATTGGTGGTGCCTCCAAGTTAGGTCGCCAGTGTCCGCTCGTGGTCTTCTGAATACTGACTTTATGATCTTGAAACATGAACATCCTATTCGATAGATGTGGTGCGACATACATGCATCGCTGTGCTGACGAGGTTACCCCGCTCAGCCTGCCTCCCTCGAGCTGACGATTCCTTCGTAAATCATCTCCTCCTACATACTCTTTGTTATTTGAAGATATTCGTACCGCATTCATGATTATCGATCCTCGATGCGTACCAGCGTTCAGAACTAGCCTATAGCCACCGAAAAGGGATACCTGGAACACCTAACATGCCCTTTTCTGACCTTTTCAATCGTAAAAAGGGCAAAGGCAAGGTCAAGGTCTGGATTTGGAAACTTTACTTTGGCTTAGGTTCGTTGGTTACTGACTTTACATGTGTCTTAGAATCCTTCCGAAAATCCGCCCGAAACAACTCACAATCTTGCGGAACCACTACCATTCGGACTACTTGAGCTAGCGAAGGGAGTCAACCCAATCGTGGAGTAAGGCCATGGAAACCAGCCTCACGCTAAACAAATCTCTAACAAATTCAAAGCATTGTCGCTGTTCATGGGCTTAATGGCCACCGCGAGAAGACATGGACTTCAAAGGATGGCGTGAACTGGCTCAAAGATCCTAAGCTTCTGCCGGAAATATTATCAAGCGCACGCATCTTCAGTTGGGGATACGACGCCAATACGCACAGTAAATCACATGTCACAGTCCAGTACCTCTACGACCACGCAACGACTTTGGTGTCAGATCTCAGTCTGGAAAGACAATTAACTGATGTATGAGTGAATTTAATGGACTTTCTTTTGCACAACTGATCTTATGATAGACGGAACGGCGCCCAATAATCTTTATTGCTCACAGCCTTGGAGGAATTGTTGTCAAGAGTGTAAGTGGTGACCCTTTTGAGCTAATGAAGAGCGTGTTCTAATTCTGGCAGGCTCTCATACATTCTGACTCCGCTCGAAAAGGTCATCTTGAAGCGCAGCGTGCAATCAAGCTTTCTACATATGGCTTATTCTTCCTCGGAACGCCACACCAAGGGGGGGAGGGTGTTACATGGGGTACAACATTGTTAAACGTTGCGTCAATTTTCGTCGAAACAAACAAAACCCTACTTCAGCGTCTTCAAAGAGACTCTGAATGGCTGCAGCAACAACTCCAGCAGTATGCTGCCATCAGCAACGAATTTGTCACCAAGTTTGCCTACGAATCGTACCCTACAACCATAGCTCTTGGCAAATCACTCGTTGTAAGCCTAACTATCACACCCTTCGGCTTTCGGCTTTTAAACAACTTTATGTTGACTAGTAATAGGTTGTACCAAAGTCCTCCGCCATAGTTCCGGGCGCCGTTGATGCAGAGTCGATAGCCATTATGGCTGACCACATCAACATGGTTAAATTCTCCTCAGCCGAAGACAACGGATTTCGCAAGGTTTCAGGGCATCTCCAGTTGATGGTGAAAGGCTGTGCCGCGAAGATTGAGACAAATCAAGAGAACAAAATCACTGAGGAAGGTCAGTAGATGAATAAAGTATAAATATATGAAAATATGCCGGTTTCAAGCAAGGCGACATTTGAATAGCATAAACTGTTTCATTACCGTCGCTTTCACTTTCTGAAGTCCATACCCTTCGTACCAGTTTGAATTCTGATACAAGCTACTTAAATTTGAAAGCTAAATTTCTGACGGAATATACTTTAGTGCTTTTAGGATCCGAGAAATCCAGTTTTGTTATCCCCTTTGACCTGACTGGAGTACCGATCACAGCAAAGTTCGTTGGACGCGACTCAGAAATTAGTCAGTTGCAATACCTGCTACCTTCAGCTGAACCCAAACGGCGCAAAGTTTGTGTGCTGAACGGGCTTGGCGGCATCGGAAAAACACAATTGGCCATCGAATTTGCTAGGTCGTACCAAAGTAATTTCACCTCTGTCTTTTGGCTCAACGGGAAGAGTCGAAGTGTACTGGTCCGTTCTCTTGCGTTTATCGCAGAAAAACTCCCTCATGTTCGGAAGGGAAAAACTTCCGTGGAGGACGTGAAAAATAGTGAAACGGCGGAAAAGAAAGCGAGGGAGGTCTTGGATTGGTTCGCGCTCGAAGGGAACTCTCAGTGGTTGCTGATCTTCGACAACATCGACAAAGACTACGATTCAAGAATTGAGGATGAAGAGGCTTATAATGTGGAATCGTTTTTTCCAGGGACAGATCAAGGATCTATAATTATCACAACACGTCTAAAGCGTCTCGAAGAGCTTGGGAAATCCCTTCGAATTGGAATATTGAGTCCAGAAGAGACATTAGAGATTCTTGCTGAAAGATTAGGACGAACTTTACTCCAAGATGAAGATAGCAACTGGAATTCAGGTGAGGGAAATCCGATATAGACTTGCGACTTCGATCTTCGTTCATCCACTGACAACCGCTTAGATGCAAGGGATCTTGTCAAGAAGTTGGATGGCCTTCCGCTTGCCGTGGTTTTAGCTGGATCTTATATCAGCCGAACCGGAATGAGCGTCTCGAAGTATCTACAACTTTACACAAAATCATGGCGAGACCTCCAAGGCAGTGCACGTCCCCCGCATCACTATCTAAACGGAACCATTGAAACCACCTGGACGATATCGTACGATGAGATCAAAAAGACAGATGAGTCTGCCGCAAAGCTTTTGCAGCTTTTGGCATGCTTTGATAATCACGATATATGGTTCGGGTTGTTAGAACGCGGCATCGATTATCAAGCACCAGAGTGGCTTCGTCAAATAGTTTCCAACGAGGTCAAGTTTTACGGCGCCATGGAAACGCTGTTAAATTATTCCCTCATCGAAGCAGAGAGCGTAGGAAACTACTCAATGCACCCTGTTGTTCAGGGTTGGTGTCGCGAATACCTCAACCACAATCAGAGTGATGAGTTTACTCTGTTGGCTTTACTTTCAGTTTGCAGAGCGGTTCCTTCGTCAGACGAGCCACAGTATTGGGTTTTGCAGCAACGGCTCCTCCCGCACGCCAACCAAATTGTGAACTTCTCTCAGGGCGAATTTTGCTGTGGAGATTATCCACTGGAATCAATTTGCGACTCATTTTTCAGTCTCGGCAACTTCTACTCTGATCAAGGGAGGCTCGCGGAGGCGGAGGTCGTATACCAGCGAGCGCTGGCGGGGTATGAGAAGGTGCTAGGTCCGGACCACCCGTTGACCCTGGGGACGGTTGGTAGCCTAGGCAACCTCTATTTATACCCGAAGGAGCGAGTGCTTGTAAACCTTGAAGAGACGGAGGCTGCGTACCAGCGAGCACTGGTAGGGCTTGAAAAGGCATTCGGTCCGGACCACAGGTCGACGTTAATAATGTTAACCAACCTGGGCATCGTCAATGTTCTCCAGGGGAGACTCGTGAAGGCTGAGGTCATGTACCAGCAAGCGCTGGTAGGGTTTGAAAAGGTACTCGGTCCGGACCACATTTTGACGCTGAGGACAGTCGGCTACCTAGGCTACCTCTACACCGAGCAAGGTAGGCTCGCAAAGGCAGAAGTCTTGCATCAACGAGTGCTGGCGGGGCTTGAAAAGGCGTTCGGTCCGGAACACACGTCTACGCTAGGTGCAACTGGCAACCTGAGCAACCTCTACTCCAAGCAAGGTAGGCTCGCAGAGGCAGAGGTCTTGCATCAACAAGTGCTGGCAGGGTATGAAAAGGCACTCGGTCCGGAGCACAAGTCCACGCTACGGGCGGTCAACAACCTGGGCAAACTCTACTTCAATCAAGGCAAGCTCGCAGAAGCAGAGGTCTTGCATCACCGAGCGCTAGCAGGGTATGAAAAGGCACTCGGTCCGGAACACAAGTCCACGCTACTGGTGGTCAACAACCTAGGCAAACTCTACTTCAATCAAGGCAAGCTCGCAGAAGCAGAGGTCTTGCATCAGCGAGCGCTAGCAGGGTATAAAAAGGCACTCGGTCCGGTACACAAGTCCACGCTACGGGCGGCCATCAGCCTGGGAAAAGTCTACTTCAATCAAGGCAGGCTCGCAGAAGCAGAGGCCTTGTATAAGCGACTGCTGGTGGGATTTGAAAATGCACTCGGTCCAGAGCACATGTCTACACTAGGGGCGGCCGAAAATCTGGGCATCCTCTACCCCAATCAAGGCAGGCCCGCCAAGGCAGAGGTCATCCATCAGCGAGCGCTAGCTGGGTTTGAAAAGGTACTCGGTCCGGAGCACACGTCCACGCTATTAGCAGCCGGCAACCTGGGCGATCTCTACTCAAAACTGGGAAACCTCGTGAAGGCGGAGGCCATGTACCAGCGAGCGCAGGTGGGGTTTGAAAAGACGCTCGGCTCGGACCACCCGCTTACCCTATGGGCGTGCAATCAGCTGGACATTCTTACAGGGAACAGCGGGGCTCGCGGAGGCTCAACAATTTCGCTAGTGATACCGTGAGCGACTCTTCTAGTGGTCCGGGACGAGAGAGAGGCAGAACGAGGGTCAGTGAAAGGCGGCGGGATGGATTGAAGATCGAAGGGGCCGGGAGGATAAAGACTTTTTTTCAGAGCCGCACTAGCACCATCGCCACCACCACAAAGGAACTGACTGCCAAAAAAATACTGGCAGCCCTCAGCGCACTTCGTATCCTACTTCCAGCACCGCAAGGGCGAAGAGTCGTTTTGTACACCGATAACTACGTTGTTCTGTGCTTCGGGAACCATCCATCACACTCTTAACTGCCATATATGCGTCTTGTCTGCTGCGATTAGCCCGAGTCGAGTCTGTCAACAACCTCCGCGGATTCGAATCTTCTCAGTTAAGGTGAAGCGGCGGTGAGAGGCAACTTCTTTGGTCATTCCTTCCGCCGGGAAGCTGCTACACAGGGCTGGTTCTATGGCTACAGACTATCGGAATCAGATATCCAGCTTCTGCGAGTTTGAAGCCCTCAGGTGCTATATGGGTGACATCCAGCATTCCGTCAGAGATGCTTGTGATTCACGAGCCCCGCCAACCCGATGTGTCGGTGCGGGTCAACCACAGCACGGACGACAAGAGTACGACCAGCGCTTGTGTGTGAGAATAAGGACACGACGACGACCACGACGACGATGGTCATCATCATCCGGGAGCAAAGATATGTGCCAACGCGGCGATTCTATCAACAACTTACACCCAATAGATAACAGGATTTACGCCGTGGTTGTGCCTGGATTGTGGGGTGTTGCAATGTCGGGTGTCGGAGAGATCGACTTTTACGCGGAGCATTGCAACGAAACGGTGGCGGCGGCGTGCGACGTTGTTGGGTTTGTGGAATGGGCCTGGGGAGTGTATGTGTGTAATTTTAAACTTACATTCTACGTGATCATTCGTGTTTCCGCTAGACAAAAACTTATATCACGGGATTCATCTGACTAGACGTCTGTTGGCTGCTGGTACATAATATCATTAACATAGATAAAATGAATGTTTGAAATCCACCAAGGTTCTTGGCAAGCAATCGTGAAGTACATACCGGAGCCATTCGATGCCTGTCGGACCAATGTTTGTTACGCTTATTCCTTCGAGGTCTCACTCACCGCCGGTTATTAGCTTAACCCCGAACCCACGTAGCAGACGCGGGCGGTAATCAGGCCCGATGCTCGGTGAAAGGCGACTTGGCGGATTGATTGCGCGGACGATATCGGACCAGATGGCCGGATACTAAGTACGTTAAGTACCTAGGTTCGTAAGCAGGTGCCAGACGAAGTCACAGTATAAGGAATTCTTGGACCCGTGCCGAGTCCACTGTCACTTGGTACCCGTAGCCTTGACAACGGTCATACCGTACGACCTTCGACAACATAAGTGGAACGTGAAACTCACTGGGTCTGCAGCCACAACATCCGTGACACCTTCGAAATCTCTAACTATAAACTTCTCCCGTCGCAAGGGCCGATAAGCCAAATGGTCTACCGCGCAATACTTCAACTTCCGAATCTGAAATTCTGCGCACCCCTATACCTATTTTTCCTATCAACAACTGGCAGCAAGATACTCTCTATGGATGGTCAACAGGGAGCTGATTCTGGTTCTCCGAATCAGACTATAAAGAAGACTCGGAGGACATAACCATGGCAACAAAGACGAAACCCCGAGAATATTAACTCCGCCGCGGCAGCGAACCCGAAGACGTCCATAGAGTCCGCAAGAAAGCATCTAATCTTGCGTCGGTGAGGGTACAGGGAACACGGGGAATTCGATCGAAATGTTGTCAATACTTTGGCTTGTTATCCTATCAATAAGACGTCCTTCCGCACAAGAGCTTGGAATGGGGAGATGCGCATTATATATACTCACACTATTTAGTACGGAATGAGACGGGATAGGTTTTGTAAAAGCCCGAAATCTCGTCGAGCCGCTCACCAAGGCCCAATCTCGTGTTCTGGGACGGGTATTCTTGTCCGAAGTGTCGAAATTTCATGTACTTACACTTCTTACTGGCAATTCTACCAACTGAAATTCGAAATTAGGGAATTCTTAGGGAGAAATAGGCTTCTTTTGAGGCCAAGGAACAGAGGGAAGAAGAGGTTAGAATATATTTTCTTAGGCTTTTATCCAAAAGCAGTTACTCTTGCCGTTGAGCCTCAAACCTTATATAAACCACGCAGTTAAGCTGTGGCTACTGTGGCTTGAACCCTGTGCAACGCCACCTGGATCTCCACCAAACATTCTACTGCTTTTGGGACATATGTGAAGCGGAGGTATACGAGTGAATACCCCGCTACCGAATAGTTCTGACAGAATAGCCAAGTATTGATCTCCTTGCAGAGTTCACTTTGCAATGAGAAAATGTGTAGTGCATGTATAGTACAGCGGCGAGATACACAGAGTATTGCTGCTAGACACGCGGAGGCTAAGAACACTCCCACAAAACTTAAATTCATAGGCATACGCAACACGATGTATAAGTCAGTCTGCAGTCTCGTGTATCGCACAAATCTATCTGCTACAAGATGGGGGCATTTCGGGCCGTATGGATAGGGTGGGCTGTAGGGATAGGGTGGTGCCAATGGTACATCATACATAGACATCGAGAACAAGTATATCTAGCTCTCTTCATGATTAGGGAAACGCCCAGGAGAGTTCTTCGCGCATACATAATTATAACTTCCCTACTAAGATAAAACATTTATTGCCTGTTCCTCCTGGCCTCATCTATTCACATTGGCACGGCACAGTTCCCGCCCTTCCTGCATAGATATTTCCTGCCTTCCATCCGTCCCATGGTGGATAAGAACTACCTAACTTTCTAACCAGTTAGCTCTAGGGATCCAGTCTTTTGTAGTACTATGTCGGATGTCGAGGGATCATTTCTAGGAAGCTGGGATGAAAATACCTAAATCTAGCATGGTTGGAATAATATAGCGCTACGACTCTGATACCGATACGACGACGATTGTTGTGCGCCTCGGGGTAGGCATAGTTTCCGACGCTCGTGCGTAGTCGTCCCCTAAGGATCAAATGGATCAGCCAAAATCAAAGGAAGTAGTAGTACTAAATCGGAAGTATCTGGTGTAAACCTGTTGCATCTGGTTGTTTTCTGTTCTCCCGGTTCCTCAGGTTGCAAACAATGAGAATCAGTGGAGGAAGGCCGACAAAAACGCCGACGATTCCGATAATAGCCTCGGTGGATATTGTCATGCTGGGTGGGTGGTATTTTTTCTTTTTTTTGCTCGCTGTGCAGTTTCTGAATGATACCGAACAAGTAGAGGCGGAACGGGCACATATAATTATATATTTTCGAGCTGCGGGGTGTGTGACTTGGATTCGTATGCTGAAGGACAACATAACCTGAAGAATGAAAGATTTTGGATGTTGCCAATCGTCGGTACCACCGAACTAGAGGCTGTTGGGAGAGGATTTTGGATTTCTCCAATTGTCGATGAGGATTTGTTTTAGTGCATGGAACTAAAACACAAGATTTGGGATTAAGCCAATCGCATTCACCCTGTGCTTCAGGGATGCAGGTAGGAGCAGGGGGTATCGACTGCGGCTCGAAGTAGGTGAAGTGGGACACGTCAAGCTGACAAGCAAGATTCTGGGTTTAGCCAATCATTTGGTTATGGGTTGTAGACGGAAGATTTTGGATTCAGCCAATGGTGTAGGTGAGGCTGTACCATGACGCTACGAGGGGTAACAAGCAGGCGAATGTTAATGTTGCAGCGCAGCAGCAGTTAGGCGCTTAGTTAGTATAAAAGAATATGATACCCGCCATCGTTTCCCAACAGCACCCACAAGACACATTCACCTTTCAAAAACCTTCACCGCAATTTTCATACTTCCACTTATCATATCCTCTAAACTATCTCCAAGGGCGAAAATGCCACCAAGACAGCAAGCCATACATCTGAACTGGGAGCCTCACCGGGACGAAATCAAGACCATTTACATGGACGATGATATGTCGCTCAAGGGTGTCATGTCGCACATGAAAGTCAAGCATAACTTTGAGGCTAGGTGACTGAGTTCCCAAGAACATCTGTAGTAAAGCTATAGGTCTAACAATTTTTATAGTAAAGCGCAGTATGAACGCCAGCTCAAAAAATGGCACTTCCGCAAAAGTTTGAACAAAACCGAATGGCAATCGATTAATCACCGGATTCAGAAGCGAAAACTTGGGGACAAAGAAAGTGAGGTGTACATCGATGGGATCCAGATTTCACACAAGAAGATCAAGAAAGAAACATTGCGGCATCGTCCCCCACCAACTTTTGAGCAAAGATGCGTATCAGGTATTGTTCAACCAATCCGTTACTGTCCAATATCCTCGCGCTAATTCTATTATTTCTAAGCCGCAAGCCCAAAGACTCCAGAAGGGGTTGTCGTCTGCACGCCGCCTGCACTCGTCTACACGCCGCCTTCACTCGTCTGCACACCGCCTCCACTCGTCTACTCGCTACTTCCGCTCGTCTATACTGTACCTTTCGGACAGGAGGATCTCCCATGGTTTAAGTTCCAGGGCTTTGTTGATGCCAATGGTAATATTATACCTCGGGTTTAAAATTCAACCAATTATTAAACACTAATAGATCTGATAGTTACGTTCAATCGGACTACTACGAGACAAGACCCTTGTACAATCGACCCCAGCTTGATCCAGTCCGGTTTTCAATATCAAGCAAATGACATACCATTGGTCACTACTATCTCCACATCAGATATCTCCTGGATTTTTCCCGGACACCGTTCGACAATGACGAAAGCTGACCTTCTCGAGAAAATTTCGAGTGACAGCTCCCATTTCCAAGTTAGGTTTCTGGAAAGATGCGATGGAGAGCTCATGGCAAACATCGGTAAATTACTTGGACCGGTCAACCAAGATACAGTGCTGCAGATAATCAGGTTCGCTGCATATCTCTCTTCCAACAATATGTTAGACGACGGTGATACCAATCATTTCCTTCAATGGGCCATCAACAATGGACAAACATTAGTTTTCGCATCGATTTTCTCGCAGAAGATGCCGACCATCGAAGCCTTCGCAAAACATGTATTCGAAAGTGCACTACGAATTGGAGCTGTGGATGTCGTACAGGTTTTGCTCGGGATAGGCGTTAACCCAAGTCTGCCTACCAGCTCTGGAAATACCCCTCTCGGAATAGTCGTACAGAAGGGCAACATCAAGCTATCCAGGCTCCTGTTAAATGCAGGCGCTAAAATCAATGCTTTGACGGACCGTTATTCGCAAACCACTGCACTCCAGGTTGCAGTGAAGGGAGGCCACGTTGAGCTGGTTCGAATGCTGTTAGATGCTGGTGCCGACATCAATGCTCCGGCCGCTGGCTACCCCGGAAGAACTGCACTCCAAGCCGCAGCAGGAAGCGAAAATATTGAGCTCACTCGGATGCTGTTAGATGCTGGTGCCGACGTCAATGCTCCGGTCGCTGGCTATTTTGGAAGAACTGCACTCCAAGCCGTAGCAGGAAGCGAAAATATTGAGCTCACTCGGATGCTGTTAGATGCTGGTGCCGACGTCAATGCTCCGGTCGCTGACTATTATGGAAGAACTGCACTCCAAGCCGCAGCAGGAAGCGAAAATATTGAGCTCACTCGGATGCTGTTAGATGCTGGTGCCGACGTCAATGCTCCGGACGCTGACCATTCTGGAAGAACTGCACTCCAAG
>Ga0307515_10021461_pt1 | contig 11450 bp, 5 predicted proteins | sample 17_EM_MG_FD_194513 | JGI IMG/M metagenome (GOLD analysis project Ga0307515, IMG submission 194513) | Populus trichocarpa ectomycorrhiza microbial communities from riparian zone in the Pacific Northwest, United States - 17_EM | ecosystem: Host-associated > Plants > Roots > Unclassified | place... | reverse complement strand
TACCGATGCAGATAACGGAATACTACTAATGGCCAAAACATCTCGTGGGAGAAATAAAGCTTCTAGCAGATTCCAATCCCACCTCCTCTCTTTGGGAATCATAAGATCACTGACCCTCATATTCTCCGAACCCTCGATTACTGGAGTTTCGACAACCCGACACGAATCATCCTTAATCCATGCATCATTCCACACATGTATCAAGTTCCCTAAACCGACTCGCCATCTACACCCCCTCCTAATCATCTCCTGTGAACTATGGATGCTCCGCCACACATAACTAGGATTATGCCCTAATTAGCATTTAAAAAATCCCCTTTGGGGAAGTATCTAGCTTTGATAATCTTGCTCGCAGGTGAGCGAGGTACATTAAGCAGCTTACACCCTTGCTTTATCATCCATCTATTATAACTATTATTTTCATTTCATCATCACTATTACTGCTATCTTATCAATAACACGTCCTAATCTATGCAAAAAGGGACCGGATCTTTGTGTCGAAGAGAGAGCTGCAGAGGTATTTGATGAAGGAGACTTGTGACCTATAGTGGGCCGGAAATCCAGGTAAAGAGAGGATGCTTGCTCTTTTATCCTAGACTTATTATTAGTCAAAGATGGATGACAATGTAGAACTTTACATCTGGACTTGTCTAGTGTGCTAGCAAGACAAGACCTTACGGTAGTGAGAGACAGGCTTGTTATAGCTGTTGTCAATTTCAGACAAGCCTTGGGTGTCGGTTTTGATGGACTTCATTGTTGGGTTTCCGAAGGATAATGGCATAAACATGGTCATGGTTATCGTAGAGAGATTCACTAAGTATGCAGTATTTGTGGCTACCCCGATAATGTGTATAACTGAGGTTGCCGCTGGGTTGTTCTATCGAAATGTGGTGAAGTATTTTGGAGTGCCTTTCAATATTATAAGTGATCACGATGTGTGATTTATAGGCAAATTCTTGACAACATTACTCAACACATGATGGGGATAAAACTGAAGTTTTCCACTGCTAATCATTCGCAAACCGATAGGCAAACAGAAAGGATAAATGCTTTGTTTGAGGAATATTTGAGACACTACGTGACAACAATGCAATGACATTGGTTGGGATTGCTAGATAGTGTGCAATTTTGCTATAATCTTTAAAAGTCCTCGGCAACGGAAGCAAGCCCATTTGAGTTGGTTTTGGGGACATAACCCCAAACCCCTACCAAGATTGTTGTATGAAAATCTGGTGGGAAAAATCCAGTTGTGTATAGGTTAGCGATATAGAGATAAGAATTGTTTGAGCAAGTCCAAAATAGCTAGCGTAAGGCTAGAAAAAGGATGTTGAATTATGCTAACTAGAAACGAAGATTGTTGGAATTCAGTGAGGGCGACAAAGTGTTGCTCAAATCAACTCCACAAATCTGAAAGAAAATTATGAAGAAGACAAAGCATCGAGAGTTGGTGTTAAAATATGATGGACTTTTTGAAATCAAGGAAAAAATAGGGTTGATGCCTATAGATTGAAGCTGCCACAATGGCTAAAGCTTCACCCAGCTTTTCATGGAAGTTATTTGAGACCTTTCCATGAAGATCAAGAAGATCAAAACGAAGTAAGTCGTGAAAATCTCCTTTAATGATTTATAAACAGTTTGATAATGGTATTGTCAAGATCATGGATCATCGTTGACTCGGCTAATATACAAAGAATTGACGAATTGAGTTTTTAGTAAAATGAGAGAAAAACTCAAAGGTTTTGTTAGAAAAGGACACGTATTAATTTGTGGCAATTTAAAGATAAAGTGTAGGAATACTTCACCTCTATTCCGAAGAGGACGTCAGACTCTTTTGTTAGAGTTCTAGGTGCAAGCACGCACCAAAGTATGCATATTGTCTTAAATTTAGTAGCGAAGGATAGTGGCAGCCGACATTGGGCAGCAGTGAATTCGCCAAGTAGCGTGTATTGATTTCGTGCGAGTCATGGGTTCTCGACTTGGCATGAAACTGGACTTGGATGATGAACTTTTCAAGGTGTAAAAAACACAACTAGAATGTCAGTCGAGGGCTGACATTTAGACATAAATTTTGAGTTACATGTACAATAATGTGGCGTAGTTATGACGATTACAATCGTGACATCATGGGGGAAATGGGTGTCTAGATTATGGGGACATGAATGTTGAACATGGGGGATTGCTCCTCAAGACACTAAGATCATGGGTCAAAACCATCCATTAAGTTCATGGGAACATAAGGGAGAAAATGTCCATTTAATTCCTAAAAAGTAAGAATGATAGTTATATGCTTTGTAACCTCTCATACTTGTCTATAAATAGGCTTGAAAGGCATTGGCTGTGTAGTATGCAATATTTGTGTATAGCGCACACACATTTGTATTGTGTAAATCCTTTGTATAACACACACACATTTGTATAGAACACACAAATTTTCTTGTATTTGCTATGTGCTTTGAGATTATTTACTTGTGTTTGTTATTTGCTTACGATAAGAAAATTATAGGAACCTTTTTAGGTTAGCGAAACACATAATTGTAGGTAAACACGAGTGAAAGGAGAGGCAAGCCTCAGTCTAGTCGGGACTAGATTGTCGCATAGAACTTAATTTTAAGGTGAAAAATTTAACCCCACCATAACCACCTCACCACCAACTGCTCTTTCACGATCACCTTGACCATCATCACCATCATCTCACCATGACCACCTCTTCCACCACGACCACGACCATCTCCTTTAACATCACCACCAGCTCCTCCTCCATGACTACCTCTATCGTAAAAAAATATTTAAATGTAAAATATTTTCATAAAATATTTTTTCAAGCTAAGCATTGAAATTTTTTTTATATGTAAAATAATTTCCATTCGTAAAATATTTTAAGTGAAACAAATAGACCTTTGATATTTGTTGTTTGTAAGCTATAATTTAGTTTATATAACATGCAATTTTATATAATCAAGAAATCAAACTTCAAGGTTTGAGGTTTGTGTCCAAGCCATTACATTTGACTTAAGTCCAAAGCTACTTTGTTTAAGTTTGTCTATGACTATTCAACTTATTGGTATCATTTACACTAAAAAATAAATCTTGTATTTTTTACATGGGATAATGAGTGTTTAGGTTTCATGAAAATATAATAACCAAAAGTTTTATGAGATTAATTTTTTATTTACCTATAAATTATTTAATCATATTAATTTTTTAAATTATTTTTTTTAACAAATGATTTTTAATAAAACTTTAATTTAAGAGGGAATGAAACTTACTCTTACTTTTAATTTGATTTCAAACACAACCATTAATCATCATTTTTTTTAAAAAAATAATAGTATTAACCCATCAATAACAAATTAGTTCAATAACTTCAATTCATAGAATTAAAAATCTGTTTGCAATTAGCACATGAATTAAAAATAAACAGCGAATTAACACAGGAGTAAAAAGTTTTGATGAAATAATATTTTTTTTAATGTTGTAGTTTGAAACTGCAAAATGCGACATCAATTAATTGTCGCGGTTCATAAATACGACATCAATTATATGTCATGTTTTTTAACAGCGACATTATTAACACAACATATAATTGATGTCACATTTCTAAACCGCGATAATTAATTGAAGTCGCTTTTCTAAATCGTGACATCAATTAAATTCAATAATCATCCCAATCATTCCATGAAAATTCCAGCAACCAATTTCCCCTATATCTAATTCTAACAAAAAATGATTCTAATAAGATTTATTATTAGTTTGTTAATCTTATATTTAATTTAGTTAATGATTTCAGAGAGTAAGAAATTTTACAATCTTAACAAAATCTAAGAAGAGTTTCCCTTATTTTGGAACTATAAATTTTATCCTATTTAAAAATACCTACAAAGAACCAAATAACCAAACATAAATTTTTTTTATATTTTATAATCTTAAATAGCCTTAGAAATGTAAATAAATAAACATATACACATGTAAAATGAGTCTCAAATACTTTAATAATACAACATTCAAGTAATTGAAATCTCAAAATATATTAACATAACATATCTATCTACATCTATGTCATTTACTGGATGAACCAGGTTCATCAATAACGCAATTGCATCTTGCTCTTACTCCTACCTGAGTAGCCTTGTTCTTTATCATGATATCATTAAGAGTTAACCTCTCTCCAAAGGTATCAAGTTCATTGCGACAAACATTGAACCATCAAAACGTATATGTGTATCATATGTTTCTTCGTCAATATCATGAAGCACATATATAGTCTCCACGCCCTGTTGTAACAACAACCAACCTAATATTAATAAAACATCAATGTTAAAATAAAATATCAATAAATAAAATCCAACTTTTAACATATATTAATTCTAAAAATATTTGATTACTTATGATATTTTGAACCCATTGGGCATTTTGCTCATATTACAAGTATATAGATGGAGGAACTTGCTCAGGATTCGATGTAATGACCTAACATGTGATACTTATATACCAAGTCAAATACTCCTTTGTAATCACTTGATGTATCTATGTAAATATCTCATTCTTTCATATATCCCACTGTGAAACATAAGTTTCAAGATGACATAATCAAACATAATCATTATTTTTACCTTGATGGTTTATAACGTGTAACACATCTCTTATATCGATGTCAGCTTAAATGTGTTGTCTACAACCGAATTGTCACATAACCTGATATGGGCAACATAACTCAACCATATAAAAAATCAACGAGACCACTGGTGTTCATCCCGTTAGTGCAAATAGCCGAAGCAATTATCAATCTTTCATCCAAATAAGGTGTTCACTTGACATGTAGAAGATAAGTTTCTTAAATATTAAACAACAATAATTCAGTGAAATTAAGCTTTTAATTTAACAAATGGTTCAAAAAATTCATAGATAACATGTTTATCTAGCTCGCTCTAGTAAAATGATAACATATGTGTTGGATTATTATCAAATACTCTACTAGCACACAACCTAGTATTACAAACATGTCGGTTTAATTTCATTTTTAAAGTTACAATTAGACAATATGAATATATATATAATTGCAAAAATAACATTGCAATACCTATATCCTAGTGGAAGCTAAAGTGTAACCCTCGTAATTTTGATAGTTATAAGTTGCAATCTAGGTATTTAGGGCTAGCCCCCATAAAGATGCTCCTAATACCATAATTGTTATTAAATAAAAAAACAAGTTGTTTATTTTGTATTAATAACAAACATTTAAAAAGCAAATAGTTATTGTAAGTTCTTCGATTCATACATGTATAAGTAGAAAACATCCCTCAACCTATTGGATCCATTTCATGCATGCAAGACATAAATGTTTGTATAGATGTGCCAAGACAACAAATCTCGATCTATTTATGGTAATGACATCAAAATCATCCGAGAGCGTCAAATAAATTAAAGGCACACATCTTCCCATGAAGTTTGTGAATAATACACTGCTAAACAAATACAGTATATGTGCTCTAATATACCTACATAACACATTAACATTACCATACTAATTCACATATACTTAACTAACAATTAAAATATTCAAATAATAATTTGATGGATACCTTCGCAAGACAGGGGCGGAAGCAAGGGGGGCAAGCAGGGGCCCGGGCCCCCTGCAAAACATTTCAATTTTTTTTTGTTATTGGCTAATTAAGTGTGAGGATGTGTTTTTTTTTTTAAAGAGATGATCCTTCTTACATAATGAAGCGTGATTTTATTTTTGATTTCCTTTGAATTATTTTGTCAGCCCTAATATAAATCCTACAAATATAAAATCATTACTTTGCGCATTCCTGACATAAATCCTGTAGCCAGTCAAAAACAAAAATAAAAATATAAATCGCAAGTAAAATTTTTCTGCGAAAAGATTGAAGCAGAGCCACTAATTAATTTATCTTTCATCAAACAAAATAAGGTAATTTAAATTTAAAATATATTTTTGTTTTGTTTTGAGATCTTTGTTAATAATTTGATGAGGTTTTTTTTTTTATAATTCTACTATTTTTGCACCTTTTTGTTCTCAGATCTACTAGTTCTACCAATTGTTTTTTGAATTCTTGTTATAGTGATTTTTTTCTAATTAATTAGATATATTTTATTGGTTTGCTTTGATTTGTTTTTATGTTTTGTTGTTAGCAGAGCCGCCAAAATTATCAATTTTTTCTCACGATATATGTTTTGATTTTAGGTTGAACCATGAACAAAATAAGAAGAATTGATTCTTTTTTTGAAAATAAAATATTGATAACTCACAGCTTAGGAAACCAACTCCAATGTGTAATGTTGAAGTTATGGTTGAGCAGCCCCAATGTGCTTCAGTTTACAAAGAACTTGTGTTGATTCATGAGCAACCTCTTACTAGAATCGACATTGTTAAGAATCATTCTTTATTATTTTTTGTTTTATTTCAAAGTTTATCGAACATAAATAATGCTTCGCTTTAGCTAATGTTTCTTATATACTTTGGATGCTTATATTTGATATGTATAAAGACCAACAACATTAAAGTGATGGATACATTATGAAGATGAAATTAACTTCATTGCTTTGACTCAATTTGGTATTGCTTCAAACCTTTTACCCTATACAAAGGTCATTATATGTCTGTAGTAAGTTATTTAAATAAAACTAAATTATACAGGTTTTTTTTACAACTCATGTGTTATAAATTAAAACAAATATTATATATTGTTATATTAATTTTGGCCTCCCCTAACAAATAATCTTAGCTCCACCCCTGCCGCAAGATCTCGTTGTTAGTATCACCTGATGGTATGGTAAATGTCTCTTTAATCCATTTAAAATGTATATTGCCCTTTTCAATTCAGAAAGCGAGAGTGCCAAAACAAATGCATACTCACTTAACACAATTCGATTACACATGCCAATAAATGTGACTACTTGTTCATTAATATAAATTCTAAGCAAAACTGTCACATCCTGTAATGTCGACGTCATTTTCCCATGTCTAAGATGAAATGTGTGCATCTCACATCTTCATCGCTCAATTAGTGCATGGATCAAGTCGTGATCAAGCTTTATGTGCTCCAGATAACTTACGTATAAAAAACTAACCTAAAACACATATGGTTGAACTCGCTCAAGCAATTTCATTCGCTTATGTACCTGAAAATAAATCATGGTCTTATCCTGCATAATAATTTAAAATATAATTACATAAATATAACAAAGCAAGGAAAGGTCGGTGACGGTAAGGCAAAGTAGAAAGTCAGGCTAGAACGTATTGGGGGAGATAGAAAAGAAGTAGTGTCGACTCTCTTAATACATGTAATGTTAAGTAATGGAAAAACTTATTTACATTAAATATTTTTATAATCCCAACAAAAACATCCTTTGATCAATGTCTATCCAACAGCTGCAGGATAAAAGTGTCAGTAGGCCCGACAGGCATGTAATGCGACTTAAAATCTCCATGAAAATAGTCATGCTTTTTGGGAATGTCATCATCATTATATGACCACTCAACATGAGAAGAAGATCTACCACCTTGAATGCGTGACATTCTATATATGAGTACATGTATTTGATGTGAAACTAGATAAGTTTAATATGCTTTAAAAAAATATCACAATATATTTTAACAAATATTTATTTTGTCATACAATTATATTATCATATATATGTGGTCGATTATGACATGTTTTTCTATTATGGCCTATGTCATTTCATATGCCATACCTATAATATATATAATCCTCTCTTGCATCCACCTCGCAATTAAGTAGACATTAATCGACCACTTCTAAATTTCTATTAGATGTGTCTGTTTTAACTTAAAATCCAGTGTAATTAGTCTATTCTAACTTGAGTTATAATGGATGAAATGACATGTCATATGCTGATTTGCAGCTCTGAATCGTGTAATGATCATTAATAAACTATGTAAAGTCTAAGTGATTCATAACATAACATGCAAGAATATATAAATATGAATGTTGAAATGTCTGTCATTTATAATATATGTATGTTCTATCATTCAATCTGATTTTCTTTCTGAATTTCTTTATAATAATAAGAGTGTTGACCTGGAAAACTTGTTACTCAAAGTTGAATAACATTGCATTATGATATCTTGATCTATCCCTGCTCATTGTCAATTAAACTTGAATTGATGAGGGGCAAATTCTTCCAAGTTGAATAAAATCTTTTATTTCACGTCTTTGCTTGATCCAATAACTATTACACCTATAAAATATCAATTGCAATAGGGCTGAAATAGGCTTTGCACAAGCACCTTTCAGAACATGATTAAATGATTCTAAAAGATTAGTTGTCATTTTACTATACGAGTGACAATCATCATAATACAATGCTCTTTTTTGGTTCTCGTTCAAACTATTTTTGATATGCTAAGTCTAACTTATACATTCTTTCATACCACAAATCAAATTCATCTTGAAAATTCATAACACATCTTTATCGAATTTTTTTCGTAGATGATTATTTGAATTTATAATCGAAGTTGCTAACAAAATATCAGGCACTATATTGATGTTATCCTATAGGTTCACGTCAAATTTTTGTTACTTCAATCTTTATGCTTGCATGTCTATATGATATTAGACTTATACATGTTTATCACCGATAATATATATTTGTAAGCAAAGCAAAAACCAGCTTCAATTATAGTTATTTTTTTCATCAATAATTGCAAAAGCCAACAGGTGTATCCCATTATTTGCATAAAAAACAATTATAATTAATAACTTCCCATCATATTGCTTATACGAATATGTGTCATAAATACTGATAAGTAGTTTACAATACTTGAAACCTTTAATAGAATCTTTAGATGACAAAAAACTCTCTAAAAAACTATTGTACTATCATTAAGATTTTCTTTGTGTGTCCAATCAACAACTGTTACAGGATTTGATTTTTTTTATTGCCAATAAAAACCTTGATAAATTTTCAAAAGACTCCTCATGTGAACTAGAAAGATGCTCGAGCACCTTCTGTTTTGCAACTCATACCTTCTCATATGATATTTTATATTTATAATGCAATTTTATTTCATCATGTATGCTTGTAAATGTCATTGAAAGATTATTCATTACAAGGGTTGATATAGCATTAACAATAAAATTTGCATCGAGTTGATAGTAATATTTTTAGACAAAGATTGAGGTACATGTGTATGACCCTTTTAACTTTGTTATCTCAAATGAATCTGACCTTTTATGATATCCCCTATGTAAATACCACTTATATTTAGGTGCTTGCATACATTGTAATTGAAGAAATATTGAGTTCGACCGTTAGATTCAGTATTTAATCGAATGTCTGATATACCACCGTTTAATTGCATGAACCAATTTTTTTTACTGCTAATTGTTTATCTAACCTTCAAATCAAAGCTTCTTGGAAACATTTACAACTAAGTGCCTAATGATGATAAATAAAAAAGTAAACCTAAAAGCATCTCCAGATTCAGGAACACAAGGTATTATTTTATTATAACATTATCTTCAACCTTATTATCAATATTATTATCAACATTTACTATTATTTTCGGGTCTAACATCTCTTCATTCTCATTGTCACTAAGCTCATAATAATGAAATATATGTTGATTAGCAAATGAATTGTCAAACATAGTAACGTCGATATTTCATAGCGAATCTTCCAACAATAAATTGTTTTTCCCTCTACTAACTAACTTTAAAGGACATACAAAAGTTGGAACACACAAAGATTTTGGTCGGCTACTCATATACAAACCACCATGTTCAATTCACATTGGATGAAAGAATTAATCATTTTTTCTAAAACAGCCATCATAAATAATCAGTACAGGTTAACACTGATGCTTACCAATTTGACACCTCAAAATTATTTCAACATCAATATTACCAGCCAAGTCCATGCCAAAAGTCCATGCCAAATAGTTTTTTTCATTTCCACACACGACATGCCTAAATTACCATATAACAACAAACTACTCCTGCCATTATATGTGATTGTACTGTTCACATCAGGAATAATAGTTCCACCGTAATGACATAACATAAATATGTTATAAGACATTCTGCCAAAAAAAAAAAAACAAATCAACTTATGGTCAATTGGATATAATTTTAACTAAATTGTATTACTTCAACCCTAATAGATAAAATTTATAGTAAAATCAATCAAATTCCTAAATTTAACGAAGCATACTTGACCAAGATTAAATATAATTCATGATATCAAATCTAATTTATATTTTCATTCTCAATTGGATTAAATCAAACCTAAATTCATAGCAAATTAAAACAATTCAAAGAAAATATCAAATTTAGCAACTTATCCACATTCAACACAGCGTGTAATTCTTCATAATTCTACATCATTCATGCTCTATTGCATGGAATCATCAAGTATAGTGATAACATCATTAGCTAATTCCAATAATCCACATAAAATTTCTAATTCTACAACTTATCCAAAATTCAACGCAATACATAATTAATTGAATATAATTAATTTAACTTATTTTCATTCAACTATATCAAATCAACCTTAATTGATGATATACATAGCTCATTTATTATCAATTCAACAAACCCTAAATTCAACCTAAACCATAAATAATGATTTCACTTCAACTAAATCAAACAAAAATTTATAGCAATATGGTATGTTTACATTGCTTGTAAGATTAGAGAAAAGGCTCGGGCAATGATAATAGAGGTGACAATAATAGATTTTAAAGAGGAAAACATTCTAGGATGTTTGAAGATTAAGATGAGTTCAATTTTTAGGTGTTTTAAGGGCAAAAAATCAAGTGACTGGTGGGGGGTTTCAGAGAGAAGAAGTTTGTGAACGGTGGTTTTGAGAGAGGGAAGGAGTTTAAATTTCATGACATGTCGCGTTTTTGAAACGCGACATATTAAGTTATCGCGTTTCTGAAGCGTGACATGTTTATTTATCGCTTTTTTGAAGCGCGATAACTATCTTGTCGTACTTAAAAATAACAACATCTAATATATTGTGACAATGTAAAATGTGTAATTTCACTAAATATTTTTAGAAAGTGTTATTTTATTAAAATTCTTAAATTACTTGCTAATTAAAAAAAAAATTCTATTATATTTGACTATATAATTAAGTGTCTATTTGTCATTGTGATAAAGATTGTATTTTGAAATATTTTTTTTAAAAATATATTTAAATAATATTTTTTATTTTTTAAAATTAATTCTTGACATTATCATAAAAATATTATATAAAAATATGAATAAAATTTTTATTTAATTTTTTTTTTTAAAAACAGTTCAAATAGTTAAGAAAAATTGACCACTGTACTGACTTGCGGATTCCAAGTACCCATTTAAATCCACCTCAATAACCGCCACACCCCTTTAACCGGTAACTCCACTCCTTGAGTTTCAACACCAAACCGGTCATGCACCTTATCTATACGCATCGAC
>Ga0307515_10021459_pt1 | contig 11451 bp, 2 predicted proteins | sample 17_EM_MG_FD_194513 | JGI IMG/M metagenome (GOLD analysis project Ga0307515, IMG submission 194513) | Populus trichocarpa ectomycorrhiza microbial communities from riparian zone in the Pacific Northwest, United States - 17_EM | ecosystem: Host-associated > Plants > Roots > Unclassified | place... | reverse complement strand
CTTGATTTATTTTATTTTTCAATTTAGTCCATCATTGTTTTTTTTTTTTCATTTAGTTCTTATACCATATTTGATCTTTATTGTTTTGATTACTATTTATTTTGTTTTTTAATTTTTGAAGAATAGGAACTTTGCTTCGTAAGTTTTTTGTTTTTGCCTTTTATAAAGTAATCCCAGTTTCATTACTTGAGTCACTAGTTTTTAAGATTAGCCTTATTTAACTTTGATATTTTTTTTTTGTTTTTTTTTCAATTCTATCATTTGACATTAGGTTATTGGACCTTGAATTTTATTTTTTTCTGCTTTTCTTTTAATAAGATTATTCCGATCTCATTTCTTGGGTCGAGTTAACTCAATTTTTTTCAATGTTTTTTTTTTAATTTTATTTTTCATTATTTATTTTGCTTATGAGTTTACTTCCATTATTTTATTTATTTATTTTTTAATGTGGTTATTCTAATCTCACAATTGAATCATGAATTTGACATTCTAACTTGAGTAAAGGTTTCTTTTATAATTTAAAAATTTGCCCAACAATATTTTCTTGTGATTGGGTAATTTTTTTTTTCAAAAATATAATACGCGGCTTTAGCAACGACATATTTACCGGGTTGAATGGCAAGGAGAACCCGTTGCGCCACATTCATTGTCAAGCTGAGTAAAAACGAGGTTAGGGGCAGAAGAACTGCATTGAAGACGAGGGGCCATGGAACCCAGATTTGGAAAACAAATTACGTTTCAGTTCTATATTTTTAATTTTTTTTAATTATATCCTTAAAAAAAGTATTATACATGTTTCGCACCTAAAAATCATGTGTTATCCAATTGGCACTTCCTGAATTTCTAGTTTTGTCCCTGAATCAGGGTTTTTTTTTTTTTTTTTATGGGGCGAGAAGAATCTGTTGCATTGTTAAATAGGTTAATTCACATCTAAAATTTAATCTCATATTTGATATTTTCTTAATCAATAAAGGTGACCTCAAAAGAAATAAGCAATGAATAATAATAATAATTCTCAAAAGTTTCCTTGGTTGATCATATCCTAGAGTTAAGGATTTGTTTTTTAAAAACGTGTGAGGTGGAGAGAGCCACAAAACTCAACCTTTAAGATTCGATCGAGACATAATTACCAAAAAAAAAAAAAATTCTTGTTTTTTTTTTAAAAAAATATCATGGAAACTTAACCATCTAAATTAGGGTTTTTAAGTCGTAAAGTAATGTCAACTCTTATTATTATTATTATTATTATTATTATTTATGATGAGAATTCAATTGTTTATAAAAATAGAAATGTTTACATGCTAAAAAAATAAAATTGAAATGAATGATTAATCGGGGACTGAAGATTGTTAACATGCATGGGAAAATTACAAAATATGAAGTCCATTTAATTTAATTCCTTAATCTATTCGATCATAAGATGCTCCGGATCTAAAAAGATCTGCGCACTCCACTCCACAGCTGTTGAAAAAGATAAAACGAGAGCTTGAAATTACATTACTACCCTTTCAATCAATTGACCTGCACAATCTCTAATATTAAAGTCAGCTACTCACACACCCTACAACCCTCCCTACTGTCATGTTACAGAGAAAACATTAATTTCACACATAGCAAAACACAACAACACGTGCAACAAGATTATCACCAAAACCTCCCCTAACCCTAAACTAAATAAATAGATAACCCCCGATAATTTCAAAAAAAAAATTGGAACACCAGCAGCAGCCACAGCATCTTCTCTTCTCCTGCCTCTCCTCCAAACTCTTCACATAAAAGACTTTAGGGACCGCGCTTTCACGGGTTTCCGCATCCGTTTCTTGCCGCTATCCTCCTCTTTGTCGTCGTCGTCGTCCTCCTCCTCCTCCTCGACATAATCAAACTGCCGATTATTTTCAATTGGCGAAGAACTTGAAAACGGTGTCGTATTTTGAGTCATGGAATCAATAATGGTACCGTTGTCAACATCTTTGTCCTCATTCTTGTTGACTGCATCTCTATCTCCTCTTCTCTTGCCCCACAACGGCCCAAACCCAGAATAGTAATAAAATTCATACGGATTTGAGTTGGATGATGACCCTTTTTTAGCTGACTTTGCCCGACCACGGCGTGCCCCGGTTATACAAGTACCCTTATCAGGTTTTTTTGTAGCAATGGCACTGCCATTAATGTTGCCGTTGTTACATGATGATGATTTGAGAGATGTCAAATGATGATGATGGTCGCACATAGGGAGCCCATTTCTAGTCTCATTCTTGCAATGCCAACCTTTGCCATCAGTCTTGTTGCATTTCTTTAGCTCGAATTCGCTATCTATTTTCATTCCTTCGTAATCGTCAAGCATCTCTGATCTCCTGTTACCTTCATTGTCATGATTATCGTCAATAATAACCATATTATCGACCTTCATTTTAATCATTCCCTTCTGTTCCGAATCTTCCATCATCATCGACGCCACGCTGCGCGTAATTATATAATCCAACAATATTCAACCACAAGCTCACCGTTCCGTAAAAAAAGTCTCAACAATTGCTTCCAAAATATCGAGCTATTCCAAAAACCCTAATGCTAAACAATACGATATATCAAAATTGGCATTAACGATTAAATTACCTCTCAACAGCACCGATAGAATCGCCTAAGCTACCATTTCCATTAAGGCTATCTTCTCCTTCGAACTGATAGAGAGAAGAGCCACAGAGAAAGAAATGAGAAAGACCCATTAACCTAATCGGCTATTAGGGGAAGAACACACGACAAGACCAAGAAAATTTAGGGTTTTAAGGCAACCCTAATGTTTGATGTCAGAAAAACCCTAAGAAGAAGAAGAAGAAGAAGAAATGCAGGTAAAGAGAGGATAAATAGAGAAAGGGTTTAGATAGATCTGTCAAAACAAGAAGAAAAATGAAAGAAATGAAGAGAGACATTCCATAATGAAAGCTTACCTGGCTGAGTGAAGAAGACGGGTAATAAGTTTCTTGAGAGAAAGAAATCACATCCCATGGTGACTGGTTAAGCTGGCAAACGTGCGTCTGTAGTGGCTGAGCTCCTGAACCGTGCGAGAACACGAGAGACGATAGCTTTGCGTTCTTTCGAATCCTCATATTTGAACAAGATAGTAATTTTGGGTTTATATGGTTACCAGGACAACTTGTTGTGTCTATATATTAGATCCAACGGAGAGCAGGTTTTTTGTTTCAGTGGGAAGAGGAAGGGGAAGAAGGAGAGGGGGCTGTCTTCGCTATTGTTTTTGCTTGCTGCAGATCTCACAGAACTCGATAATGAGGGTTTCTTATTAACTTTCTGTTGCTTTCTTGGCCCTTCATATGTTTCGATTTTTATTTGTATTTTTTATTTGGACATTTTTGTCCTTGGGCTGGGTTTTTATTTATTTATATATATATATTATTTACAGTGCAGTTTCAGAAAAAGGGGAAGAAGCCTGCCGCTATTACACGTCATGATACATGTCCAAAGCCTCTAAAGAAAATGATTTATAGGCGGTCACTTTATCTGATGAGGTTGTAAGTCCTTGCTAAGGTGTATCTGCCTTGCTCCTCCCTTGAGATTTCTTTCTTTTAACGACATAAGTTGGAAAAGGAAAAGTCAACATGGTACCTTGTCAAAATGGAGATCATACTCCGGTCATCTGAGAATCTTGCATGCAAATATATCGTAATTTAATTAGCACCATATCTCTGATATAAATTATCACCATATCTTTTACTTGTAATATATATATATATATATATATATATATATATATGATAATAGATAAATCTAATTAATAATGACTCGATATTGCTACTATAAGTTTAGATAATTGCAGTGACACAGAGGGTAATATTATCAACCTTGTTACTCTCATTTATATAATGACCTTTCTCATCGGATGATTTCATAGAATGGCATGGAGCGTGCTCACGTGGTTATCACTCGGGATTTGAATAGGATCAAGGTGCGGTAGCTAGCTTGTTTTAAATAGTTTTTTTTAATTAATTTTTTTATGATTTTAGATTGTTTTGATGTATTATATTAAAAATAGATTTTAATAAATAAAAATATATTATTTTAATATAATATATTTTCAAAAAAATATATTTTTTGAATCGTAATATTAACATAATTTCAAATACTATCCCAGTTATGTCAGAAGATTGACGGCTCTGATGCACAGGGAAGATGATGGAAACTACCAAGGCTTGATAACACACAATCCGATACCAGAGATTGGATTATGGGAATTGTTTGGAGGAGGCGGACATACGTGTCACTTCGAGGTAGGTTTACAGAAAAAGCATGTTAGTGGAATACTTTTGAGAAGTGAAAGCATAAGAATTCCATTCTAGAATGCATAATGAGGAAAAAAGAAGAAGAGAGAGTTGTCAATGGAGCTTAAAAATAAAGACAATTACAGTAACAAAGTCATTGTAGATCTTGCAATTTAACTATAAATGAACTCAATTATATATATACTGGTTAGGTGTTTGGAAATACGTGACGGGTTAAATTTTTTTTTGGCATAAAAAATATCATAGAAAAAGTTAAAATTCAAGAATATTGAGTTTATCTGCAAAGCTAAATTCAAGAGCTTTAGGTCTGGTTGACTGCAACGCCTGACGCAAGAATAATATTTATCATATTAATTATAATACCAATAGTAATATTCATAATACAAACAATAATAATTTTAATATTAATAATAATATTAAACTTGTCTGACCCAAGTTTAAGTGGGTTTGGCTGCTACATCATACCCAAAAACCTTGAATGTGAGTTTAGCTGCAAGACCGTGTCATGAAAATGTGATAACTAAATAGAAAAATAATTAATATCAAATAATTAAAATAAACAAAAAAAATTAATTGAAAAGAAAAAAACAAAAAAAAACAAAAGTACTATTCCAATGAATAGTGCTTTGAGAGGAGGGGTATAGTACAACCCCCTCGTGAGATCAGGTTAATCTAATGAAAAATAAACGAAACAAAATTATAAAAATTAATTCTCAATAAAATCGATATTAAAAGATGAAATTGGAAGAAAAAAACTAATTAAGAAAAACATAAAAAATCTGAGTCAACTGGGTTAATCCGTCAAACCAAGTTAACCCGTCAAACCTGGGATCCGTGTCATGAGAGCATGAAAACTAAATAGAAAAAAATAATATTAAAAAACTAAATTAAACAAAAAAATATTAATTAAAAAAAAACTTATAACTAAAAGGCATCTGCCTTTCACTGTGGATTTGAACAGTGAAATCTATAGTGAAAGGTTGATTCCTTTTAGTTATAATTAATTAATATATATACACTAACTATTTGTTATATATATATATATTATTTTTTTTATTTAAAATAGATATTTATAAAATTAAAAACCAATAAAATATTAAAGTAATTGGAAAAAAAAATCAAATCGAAACAAATTACATTGCCTAATTAATAATCAACCAGATATTAAATGATAAAATTGAAAAGAAAAAAAACACAAGAAAAAAAATGCAATTGTGATGAAGAAAAAAAACAAAAAAGGCTAAGTCTCTCGAGCTAGGAAGACCCAAAGATCTTGGGCCTCATGAAAATTGGATTGATCTGTTTCAAATTAAGAAAAACTCATTTTGGATCATGTTTCAACCCGAAAAGATTTATAAAACACCATTAACACCTTGTAGAACATGTTTATAGCCTTTATCAACTCAAAAATTGTCTCTATATCGTACAATCAACTCGAAATCAAAATTATTTTTAGGTTCAAATCCATAATTTCAGGCAAGTTTAAGAGAAAAGCAACACTTTGTATAAATTGTACGCATCTAAAGAAACTTATTAACACAAAAATCATCTATTTTAGTGGCCGAAATCATTCTCAATCTAGACTCTCTTTCTATCACCTAAATTCGGTCACTCTATCTCTCTCTCTCCTGTCTTTCAAATCCAGGACAAAAAAATAAATAAATAAAGTTTGGAATCAAAATTGAACTTCATAAATTGTTAGGGACTAAAATCTTATAACATAAAAAGTTAAAGGATTAAAATATACGTCTAGCCACAATTTAAAAAAAAAACCATTCATTTTTTTTTTGTGGGTTTCATTTTAGCCTCTTTTCTTTAATTTTTTTTTAATAAATATGCTTTAATTGCTCATTAATTTGACCTATAAAAATGAAATTAAAAAAAACAAAAAAAAAAACAAATCACTATCACAATCAACAATTATTTATCTCATGATGAACAATGAGTGTGTGTATTATATATATATACAGCAAAAATTAAAAGATGCCATGGAGGGTTTTGTTGCTTACCTTAATGTGTCGTTCCAAAAGAAAACCTTCATGTTAATGGCTAGATAGGATTCCAAGATCTAAATATATATAGCACAGAAAAATTACTCGCAATACGTACGGAAAGAGCTTGCTCGCATGACCCTATTCTTTCGTTTCCTTGCAGGCAATTCACACTATTATTTCCTTTACGGATCTTTCCATCCCGAGGCATTGGTCAAACTTCTAGCCATGATTATGACCGAACCTTCAGCCATGGCAGTAAATTTCTAACACAAGAAACACAGCACAAAATGGATTTTGCCGTTTCTAAATGGATCACTTGCAGAAAACTGTAAAATTCTAGTGCAAGAAATATGAATATGACCGCTAAAAATCACCACAAAAGTAACTACAAAAATCTCTATGATCAAAATCTAAACCAGTTAAGCGAAGGCATTCTAATAAAATACCTTTCTTTTTTATCCACAGCAAGAGCCATACCTAAAGCTCCAGACAGTGCAAAATAGAACTTGGATGGCTACACCATTTTGAACTGCTTTTGAGCATATTGTGTCCTAGAGAAAACGAGCGTTGCTTTTTTCAATCACTGGAAGAACCATGGCCAGAATACGCAACACGCATGCAGCTACGGATAAACCAATTAAGCATGTTGTCAGCAAACCTGAAGAGCTGCAACTCATGCTCCCCTGAGGCCTGAAGAGACTATGGGAAATGCAGAGTCTTTCCATGTAAAAATAAGAAAGATCCGGTACTACTAAAACACAAAAATAAGGTTAGCGATTTTGATCTTTTGTTAAAAGTTCTCTAGTAATTGAAAGCTCCACAGCGTAATTAAAAAATAGTTAATTTATCAAATATCTATTGGGATTGGCTGAATGCCATTTGTTTTGTATCTAATCTCCCATTAGAATTTGAAGAAAAATACTATGCCAAGAACCTAAAACCACAAGAGGAACCAGAGGACCGCCGTTTATTTTATCCTTACCTCTGTCTGTTCCTGTTTCAAGATGAAGATGTGCATATACATGGCCAAAAGGAAAAGGATGAAGATACGTTTCCAAGATCCCAAAAGCAACAGAACAATCTTCATATTGGCATTGGTAAAAAGTTTTTCTAAAATTGATTTTTGAAAGATCGTGTTATCTATTAATAAATCAAAAACATCAAATTCAAGCATTTAAAGCCAATGAACCTTACCACAGTCCATAATTCCTTTACCATATGCTTCCTGTTCATAAATATATTCATTAATCTTACGTTACCCGAGAATCTTACCGCAGTCTTGATCACTTTCGAGAGAAGTTTATTTTTGTTGGTGAAACATCAATGAATATACAGTGGAAAGGTTCTGATGAAAGCCCTTTTCTTCGAGTATATATCCTTTCTTTTCTCTCTTTTTCTTTTTTTTTTCAGCACATGATATGACGGCTTAATCTTGCCTCGCAATATTATCGACCTCTTTCTTCAGGGAGCCAAAAAAAAGGCATTTACTCGAAGCATTTTACTGCAGAATCACTCTGTCATTGTCACCTGTTGATTTACCATATATACCAGAATAACTGAATCGCTTGCAGCAGATATCTGACGATTTTATGACCTAATTCTGGTTTAGAGCGCTTATTCTTTCCTTTCCAGAAATTGAAAAGGAGATCTGCAGCAGAGTTATCTATTTTCTATATCACAGCATTCTTTTGTTGGTCATCCCTGTTTTCAATGCACGACTTCAATACCAAGTTCTTTTTATCTCTTGTTATTCTCGCAGAAATTTCCCTCCACTTAAAAATTACACAAGAACAATATCATTTGTCCTAGAACATGTATGTAGAGCCTTACTCTTATTTATTCTGTGAAGTATTATCCGATCCAATTTTTTTGTCATTCCTGCTCTTCATTGATATCCCTATCGAAACATGAGCACAGAAAATTAACAAATCAGCTCTTCCAAAATCCTGTAAAGAAAAAGGAAAGAAACCAGGTTGAACTGCCGAAAAGTAGCCCAGAGAAGAATGAAACATCTCTGAAGTTTGAAAAACGAGATCTCTTTCTTCATAAGTTGTTTGTTATAGCCTGTAAATGAAGGCAGATCTTATACAGTGAAATGAAAGGAAGCCTGATACTATCGACAAGATGGGCATGAAAGCTGCATTCCGATCGTATCCTGGAGAAAACAAAGTTATGCTATGTTGTATTTCTTTTTTATAAACATTCCCTGCTTCATATATACGTTCTCGCAAAAAGTAACTTAGACACTTCGTATAGTGTATGCTTCAGCTTTTCGCTACGCAGCATTCGTGTTTCTTGTAGCAATAATTTGCTAATGAAACTTCAATCTGATTTCTTCTCTTTCTCTTCACAGAAACCATTTAGGCTACTCTGTTAAATACATGTAACACTCACTATATCCTACTATTACTTTTATGAAAATAGTTCATGAATTGTATATTTTATGCTCCTCGTATTTTCAAATTTCTTGGGCACTGCCCAGATATATATATATAGATCTTCGGCAGCTGCCAGTGACATATCTGATATCTATAACACAAGTACTATAATCATCAATCAACCACCCTACAATGATGAAAAAAGTAAAATTACAGGAGGTTTATATGGGGTTCATCATCAAAAGCGTAAGAAAATAGCCCAGGCAAGCAGGTAACCATAGAACCTGAAAGCCTAATGAAGAATATAAGATGGTTGAAAAAGAGCCAAAGAAAAAATATGTAGATTCATGGAACCAGTATAGACAAAGGAGACCAGGAAAGGAGGTCAGGACAATTGGTTACTATCCCAAACATAAAAGATAGAAATAGTGGAAATTAAAAAAAAAAAGATAAAAAAACAAAAATATAATTGTGTGGGGGTAGTGATGTAAAATATAAAGTAATTGTTTTTATATCTAGTTTGATTGTAGTGTAAGAAACATAATAAATATTAAAGAAATCTATTTTACTATGTATTGTTATCAAATTTATATATTTTAAAAAATAATTAGATATTTTTTCACTTTAGTTTATATTGAATATTGAAATTAATAATATTATAATAACTCTGGTTATAAAACCAAGATTAACTTGACATGTTGACCCGAGATCTGGACTGATACGAGTTAAAAAAAATAAAGAAATGATTGACTTGACTTGACCCGGTCAAAAACCCAAATCAACCCGGGATAAAACACGGGTCAAAATCCGTTGACTTTTTTGAATTTTTTTGTCAAAAAAATTGCTTTAATTATTTTTTAAAAAAGATTTTCGATCTCGGGTAAATCCTCTCAACTTATGACATGAATTTTACCTTCATCAACTTTTAAATTAGATTTTAAAATTATAATAATTATTATTTTTATTTATATATTGATTGAGTTAATAGTTTAATCAGGAAAACATTATTGTTAACATAACAAGAAAAAAAATCTTAGAAAACCTTTTATTCCCGACATTTTTGAGGCATTGTTAAACTTTTTTTTTTCCGACATATTTGAGGCATTTTTTTAGTTAATTTATGTGTTATTTGAAATTAAAATTTCTTTTATTGAATTACTTCTTTAACACTAACCCAATGCATTTATAGAGAGATAAAATTCCAACAATGTCGTTGTTCCAAAATTCAAACTCAATTTTTTAAAAATGAAACAAACATTTTTTCACTGTCAGATCTTACTCTAGAAACAATGGAAGAGCAGAAAATTATTAGATAAATTTTTTTTTGTGTTTTTTTAAAAACAATTTACCTATTATGTTAAGTTTTTATATAAATAACTAAATTTCTAATAAAAAAGCATTGTTCATCGAAATAATAAAAAGCTGAATAAAACAAGAGTTATGTCTAAAAAATATATTTTTAAAAATTTAAATCGTTTATATTTTTATGAATATCTATTTTAAGTTTGTACTAAAAAACAATCATGTTATTAATAAAAAAAAAGTCATGAGTATGACAAATTAAAAAAAAACATAAGAAAGACAAAGTTTTAACTAAACAAATATATTTTTTAATCTAGAATTTAAATTATTAATTTTTTTTGAATATTTAGTTTAATAACTATAGAATTAAATAAAATGAGTCTTGAAAATGGTACCAGACATGCATATCACTATGTCCTTGAGATTCAACAGCGGTTAAGGGTCTTATATATTATAATAACTGTGTTATAGATTATATCAGCTGGGCTTTTAATGTTAAGCTTAGCGAGGTGCATGATACATATATATTAGCATGGGTTATTAAGGGGGCGTTGTAAGTATATTAATATCAGTGATTATTTTTTTTTAAAAAAATAAAATATATAAAAATAATATTTTTTTTTAAAAGTTATTTTTAATATGAACACTTCAAAATAATTCAAAAATATATTTAAAAAAATAATAAAATTTTATTGAAACTCCTCCGTGCAAACACAGCACAAAAAAAAAATCGATCACCTCAATTGTTTCATTACAGCAAGGGCAATCGATCACCTATTGATGGTTTAAAATGGATGTCAATGAAGCTAAGTACAATATGCCCACATAAAACAACAATTGTTTCATCACAGCAAGGGCAATAGCTCACCTAAATAAAAGCCTAAACCCTAACGATAATGTAAACTTCCAGTAATTTTGAGATTTATGAGACTCGAACATGTAACTTTTAGGGAACATCTAATAAATAATCTATTTTTTTATTAACGTGGGTATTCGAGCCAGTTTACGCGCATCTCGACTAATCTCACGAGCCCTGAAGGTAACAATCAGGTAAGCTGAGATTTGTGGCACTCGAACTGGTGACTTCTAGAGAGCAAATCTAGGGTCTGACCAGTTGAACTACACCTCTCAGGATTACTATCACATTATTTTTCATTTTAAAGGGTGTATAGTTTTGTTTATGTAAAACTTTTGTATATGCTATTGTGTTTTGTAAATAAATTTTATGTATGTAAAAATGATTAAATTTAAATTTTTTGAGATGTATTATTAATTATCTTGTTTTAGTTTATATTGTACCCATATGCATTTCCTACTATACTATACACAGGTTATGGGTAGCAATTGTTGGAGCGGTTTGCCTGAGGCCACCTAGTTGTTATTGTGATAATTGTGGATGGCAAGCCAGAGGCTGCTTTTATGTGAAGATGGATCATTGTTGTGTTTACATGTATTTTTTTAATGCATGATAAAATTTCAAGTAGT
>Ga0307515_10021457_pt1 | contig 11451 bp, 13 predicted proteins | sample 17_EM_MG_FD_194513 | JGI IMG/M metagenome (GOLD analysis project Ga0307515, IMG submission 194513) | Populus trichocarpa ectomycorrhiza microbial communities from riparian zone in the Pacific Northwest, United States - 17_EM | ecosystem: Host-associated > Plants > Roots > Unclassified | place... | reverse complement strand
TGAGATAATCCACAACCATCTGTCGCGTGAGCATACCCTCAAACGGCTCAACAGACGCTGCGGCTCCCGTCTTCTTCTTCTTCTTGACTGGCGCACCCATGGTTGGCGCAGGTGTGGGAGGTGCCGACTCCTCACCAAGCTCGGGCGACGTCGCCGCCTTGCGTTTTTTCGGGTTGCTCGGTCCCGCACTAGGAGTCTGAGCAGCAGTGGTGATCCCACTGGAGATGAGGGGAGTCGGGGAAGCAGACTTCTTTTTCCTCGGTCTGGGGTCAATATCAAGTCCGCTTTCCGCCTTGCGCTTCTTCGACGGGGATACAGGAGACGTTGGACTCGTCGCTCGACCGACAACAGAGAGCGACGGCTTGGTCGGAGGGTGCTGCGGGCTTGTTGCCCGACGCGCAAGGAAGGCATTACCGGCACCCGGTGCAGTAGGACTAGTTGCACGTGCGACGTTTGGAGTAGAGGTACCAGTTGCGGGTCCTTTGGCGAACTTTGGGCCTGGAGTGGAAGCGGGAGTTGGGCCACGAGCAAGCGTGGCCTTGGGTTTCGGAGATGCAGCGCGAGACTCTCCCTTGATGCGGTCGTGTAGCGGGTTCTTTGTCGGTACTGTACCAGCCTGAGAGTCCTTGGTGGGCGTCTTCTCTTCCTCCTTGTTTCTGGAAGCCTTCTCCTTTTCTTTCTCCGCCTTTTCTCGCTCCCGTTCTTTCTCCTTTTCCTTTTCCTCTTCCTCCTTCTTGCGAGCAGCCTCAGCAGCGGCTTTCTCTTCTTCGTCGCTGGACTCTTCCTATATCAAAGGTTAGTTTAACTGAGGGTAGCTGAACCGGCACCGGACTCACTGAGCTCGCGTAGGGATCTTTATCCGAATCACTTTCGTCCGATTCCATCACACCGTTCTTCTTGAGCAACTTTTTGAACGTCTTGCCGGCCTTTGACAGCCGGTTCCTGTACTCGTCCAAGTCGTACTCAAAGTTCTCCTTATTGGCCATCCGTTGCTCGCGTTTAATGCGCTCCTGAATGAGATAGTGAGATATGGGCCCTCCCTTACTAAGTATAACAATATACCTGAATTTCGCGCTCTTCCTCGTCGTCAAAGAGTGGTCCTTCGCCCTCTTCGTCATCTTGGACATCATCCTCATAAGCATGCTCGTCGTCTTCAGCGTCTTCACCGAACAAGTCCTTATTTCTGTTGATCGTTTCATCGTCATCTTCAAGGAACTCGTTCTTCGTTCGGCCGACATCGACGAGCCGCAACTGACGACCGCCGATGTTCGCGATGAGATTGGCCTCGTGACCACCTTCATACTTTATCTGGCTGGCACGTTGCTCGCGGACGACGGTCTCCTTGAGTGCACGACTGATGCCCTTGAAGGATTTGATATGCTCTGCGAACTGAGCAGGGTCCTTCATCTTCTGCATCTTCTCGTACTAATGGAATATATAAGTCCATAGTCAAAGATGGCGCAGAGAGAATCACCTCCGCATTCGCTTTTTCTGGATTGAGCACCGGGTGGTTGGGTAGCTTGGTGAAGACGTAGGTACGATGCGAGGGGATCCACCGAAAAGTGCCATCGGAGGAAACTTGGAAGAGGTGTTTTGGCTTCTCGTCCCTCATATAACCCACCCACGCGTTCTCGCCACTAGAGTCCTCCATAATCCAGGGGAACCGCTCCTCCTTCTTCACCTGCCTGATATGCTCGGGTACGTGATAGACCTGACGATAGGAAGTCTTCTTCCTTTTTGTTTTTTTCTTATCGTCTGGCTTCTTGGCGAGCTGGGCGGCTGCAGCCCCTGGCAAGGTGATGGGACCTCGTCCACGGTTCTGAGCGACATCTGGAGTGACCATGACGGGCTGTCCATCGGAACCGATGACAATGTTGCCGTCCTGGCCACGCAGGGGGACAAGGGTGCTCTCAGGAGGAATGATTCCGTCAGCGAGACCCTCAGGAAGCTCGTCGTGATCCTTATACTTCGGATTCTTGCGGTTGATGTACACGGGTAGCTGTTTAAAATGGCCCATGATGTTCTCAGCGTTTGGAACGTTGCGAAACTTGAAAATGTCCCAGTTCTCATCAGGCTTCTTCTCTCCGGTCAACAGCTCGAATTCGAGGTACTCCTCTCCATCATCTGAGTCTTCTGGAGGAGGGGTGGGGAGCCTAGGGGGCGGTAGTGGGCGTGATAGGACCTCCTTGCGATTTGGCGCGAAGCTCTCCTGGCCTGCCTGAGTTGGCTGCCTTCGAGGAATGAACAAGCCCTTTATGGAAGCTGTAGGACGCTGTGGGGTACGTCCTCGCAGCCCTCCTGCTGGTGGTACGGCTGAAGCTGTGGCCGGGGTAGACATGGCAGCATCCAAGAATTTGTGGCCTTTGTTTTTCAGCTTGAAACCCGCCTAATAATGTCGAGGTCGCCAACGCTCGGAACAGCAGCGTATTATACCCCTCAAAGGACAGTTCTCAATGTCACAGAATCGACATGTTTGCAGCTTTCGTTGTTCAAGGGTCAGTGACATGTTTTTCTCGCGCAATCTTTCCAGGTTTTACTTTGGACACCCGATTTGATCTTCTTGGTTCCTTAGATATTATGCGAGAATATCGAAAAGTAGATGATGGTATCACCATCCGAATGAACAGAAACGGTGCTCTCTTCCGTGACAGGACACGCGAAGGACGGAGTTTATCAGGTTCAGATGAAGAGAGTTGTACATACTTTTGGAAGGAGCTTGTGGGTGCGTAGGTATGACCTTACGCTCATCTTTGCGCAATGACTGATTCAGCGATACGAAACAGCCAACTGGAGGAGTAGAGCGGAAATTCTCGACTACTGCATTAAAGTCTATGACTCCAGGATAGGAGAGCAGGACAAGACTGTATCTGAGAAGGCCGAACAGGATAAGGTTTATGACCGAGACTCGAGAGGTGGGGTCGCTCTTTACGAGGACCAAGCCAAAGTAAGAAATACCATTTGGTGGTTCCTTGGAGTCTAAACGTATTCATACCCCCATAGAGAGGACAAATTCGAAACGAACAAGTAGTCGAGCAGATCGTTCGGCAACGGTCTTTTGACGGTACGCGGCTCATAACAACTCCTCCACCTATACTCGGCGATTTATATTCCGTATAGCATTTCACTCAAGATGCAAGTTCTTTGAGCCGCCGCGATCAGACGTTGAAGCCCGCAAGTGGTGGGAAGCCCTCTCTCGACGATGACCGCCGTTCTCCCGTTTGTCTAGTCCAGCGCATATCCCGTACCTCATTCCCTGCTCTACCACCTTGACTGATCGTTTCGGACCAGTTGTAAACTAGCTTCGTCGGATAGGACCTGAACAACCCGAGTCTTCGTATATATCACAGGCTAGGGCACCAAAGATCCGCCTCTCATTTTTTATGTGGTGTAACACCGTGGCATCCGTTTTCCGGCGTGGGTGGCGAGCCTTAAGCCTCGGAAGGTGGCGGCCAATCACGCACTGGCCATATTGACAAGCGACACTCACAAAGCTATCTCAGTGTACACCCATCTGAGGAGTAAAGTAGCGTTCTCGCCTAATTCGGGTTGACAAAATAAAGTTTGTTCGACAAGACCTCGGAGAACTCGGGTGGCACCATGGAGGAGTGGGTCGTTTTAGTACGTCCCCCTTGCGCGTGTTGAATGAGAAGGGGTCCGCTCTCTGGGTCGTGCTCTTGGAATTCGGACTATTGAGAAACGAACAGACGCGATTCAGTTGATTCTAGGACAGCTGCTCGTCGACGCGTGGACCACACCTTGGAAACCGGTTGCGTTACTCTTGACAATGGAGCCCAAGCGGCGGTTGAACGACAGAGAGCGAAATGGGGCATGCTCGTTATTTATAATCTGATCGTGCATAGGGTTTCGTGTTACTTCTGTCCCAAACGCCATCTGTTATCACGACTGATATGCTGTGAGGTGCAAGTACCATAACAGCTGAGTGGTGGCATCACCCTCGTGCCAACCACCACGAAAGAATTAATGAAAATATTGTGTATTACTCCAATAGTATACCACTTACTCAGATCCTCAACCATCATTGGTTTCAGCTGTTATACAAGCCTGGCGCCACAGGACGGAGACGTCGCACAGGACCAGCCCGGTTGGCACCGTCAGCGTCAACACTGACTTGATTATCAGTCATCTCTCGCGGGGTTACCCTGGAGAAAAGCTCCACATGACAACACTTTGCGGCTACAATAATGGTACTTCAAATCGGCAATGTACCGGATAGGTCGTATCAAGACATATGCGCTTGACTCGACATAGCATTCCACCTGATAGCTTTCGCACGACGTCTTTCCACGCTTCAAGGTAGCTATGGCGCTAGGCGCGACACTCAAGAAATTTTGCGGAATCTTTCATTCGTCTAGAGCGGACAAGAGTTTCTTGGACCTACAATGAACAATGAACCTCGCTAGGGCACCTGGTCCATATATATTATATACAAGGACTCTGCGAGAGTACAGCTTCGATCGCCCGAACCCGGTGCCACCGCACAGCTTACCATTCGTTTGACGGCGCAAAACACAATACATCCCGTCATCTATCCAATGCATGTCCTCAGACGATATAAACCCCTCCCCACCTCCTTCCCAACCCCCAGCGTCGGGCACCCTCCGCTTCCCACTTTCTACCTCTACCATCCCTTTGACAGGGCTTCCTAATATCGACTATCCCACTCCTTTATTCTGAACTCTTGGACAATTTTTGCTTTTCTACCCCCCCGCGCAAGCCGACAATTAGCACGACCTAAGTCAACCAAGATGATGGGCCCTACGACTCTATTACACATCCTAATAGCAACTATTCCTCTCGTTTCATGCCTTCCTCGCCCACCTGTCGAACATCTCGCTCGAAGGAGCGCGCTCCCCACCAACTGGTATCACCGACGTGAACACAACGTCCATTCACTCTTCCGTCGTCAGGAATCCGATGTCAATCAACTCCCTGTCGTTGGTTCACCTGGTACGCTTTGTTCCGTAACATTTTCTCATCGCCTCAATATCAATATAAAATTCATTGACGAATTCAACGCATTACAGAATGGACCGCCAAATGGCCTACAACAGACCCTTACGCGGCAATCCCTCAGCAATGGCTTGATGCCCTCAAAGACGCTGTTTCGTCCGGCGCCGTCCCCAACATCCCCATTTCTACCATAACCGACGGCAGCCCCACCTACGGCGATCAAGACCCTACTGGACCGGAGATATGCTCTGGTACCTATCAGTGCAGAGGACAGAACGAAATCTGGGACGCGCCCGACGGCATGATTGGACTCAGCGTCGACGACGGCCCGGTTAGTGATCCAGACGCTAGCCCGCGACTCTACGACTTCCTCAAGGAGCAGAACCAAAAGATCAGCCACTTTATGATTGGCGCTAACATCCGCGACAACCCGCAAGTTTTCCTTCGGGCTTTCCAAGAGCTCGAGGACGACATTGGTGTACACACCTGGTCTCACCCTTACATGACAACCCTCACCAACGAACAGGTCGTTGCTGAGATTGGTTGGACGTTGCAAATCATTCATGATTCCACTGGGGGGCGTGTTCCTCGCTACTGGCGGCCTCCTTATGGTGATGCCGACAACCGCGTTCGTGCTATCGCCTCTGAAGTGTTCGGTCTCACATCCGTAATTTGGAATCGCGATACGGCAGACTGGGGCTTGGCCACCAATAGTACCACGCTTGAGAAGATTCAAGATCAATTCAAAGAGTGGCTCGCCGGCCCTCGTTCTCCCGGTCTCATCGTTCTTGAGCACGAAATCGGAGGTGAAGACGTCACGGCTTTCATCAATGCCCTCCCCCTCATTCGCCAAAACAAGGAATGGACCGCTGTCTCCTGTGCCCAGCTTTTCGAAAATCAACCTAATGGAAGTTGGTACCTCAATGCACAGAACAACACTAGCCCGGTTACAGTAATGAATGTCGGAGGAGGAGACAAGCCGTCCACACCATCGACGGGTCAACCGGGGTCCGCTTCCTCGTCGACAGCCGTTACTGCCACAGGTGAAACGACACCGATCGACGCTAAAGCACCACAAGCAACCAGCACCCCAGCCGTTGGGGGGGCGACACCGATACCAACCGATACTCCAGTAACAGACCCCTCAGCGCCGGTCGAGGCGCCACCGGCCAACACTGAAGTAGTAACCAACAGCGAAGTAACGAGCAGCCAGCCATACGCAGTCGATGTAGTCGGCGCGACGACGTCGACCACCGTTGTTGTAGCCAATGCGCAGGGCACGGGCGGAGCCGCTCCGACATCGGCCGCCAACAACAGTCAGCTAACCGGCATACCGAATGTGAACAATGCAGTAGCCAAACCAAACGCCGCCGGTGCTGCCATCGAGGGCCCTTCGCATCTTGGCCTCTCCCTCGTCGTTGCGGTTCTCTCCGTTGTGGCCGGAACACTGCTGTAAGCGCGCTCCGGGGGGATAATCAAGACCATTCGCTCAATCTGCAGGATGCATTGCGACGTCGTCGTTCACCAGCTATCGGTGCACTGCTCCCAATAGTAGGTCTCCCCTCATCACCCTCATCACCCGGACATTTTCCCTTTGTATCTCGAAAAGTAGAGTGTTCACGCTGTCATGGACATTCAAGGACTCCGTATTCTCTTCTGCCTCCAGTCATGAAACAGTACCCAATGTCTCTTTGCGCTTCTACTTGCGCTTATTTTGAATCCTCTTTCATTTTTTTCTTGTGTTCATGTGATGAATGGACGCTTTGCGCGCTATTATCGCCACCATGAGGTGAGCAAGCGTAGTCCCTTCGTAGGACCTAGACCTCTTCGCAATATCGAGTATTTCACTCTAACCCCCTATATGGGGGCATGAACTCTCAAGAGTATAGTGAGTGTCACCTAGAATGTTATTCTGTACAAGCGGAATCACTCGAGGCGTCTGACGGGAAAGGAGGCTTCTGTACATGTAAAGCCACAACAATCGCGCCGTAATAATCGAGCTATCCTAGTTGACCCAACAATTGGGCCATGATACCATGTGACGAGAATAACAATACCACAGCGTCCACGATAGGGAATAGAGTAGAGCGAACGAGACTAATAGAGCGCGGAAGTCCTCTCACCGTCCAAGGCGCTCTTTGGCCCTTACATCTCCTTCTGCGCCTTCTCCTCTGCCTCGACAACGAGCTCCAACTTCCGTTTCATCAGCGCAAGGCTGTCCTTCACCTTTTCCAGCTGCTCCTTGCTACTTCCTTTAAGCTCCATATCCGTGTACCGCTGTTCCAGAAGCCGGGTCGCCTTCTCCATGTGAGCCGAGAAGGGCCCCGAAAGCGAGAGCGTTGCGTAATCTTCCGCTCGCTGTGCTAGCTCGTCTATAGTTTTCTTCATGGCGTCGTCGAGATCCTTCAGTGCACTTCTATCTGTTGCAATGAGCAACTCGGTCTCCTCCTTCTCTGCCTTGGCCGCCTCCCACTTCTTTACATTCTCATCCGCTGATGCCTGTGTGTCATCCTCTTTCACCCACATGTGTCGCGTACGAGAGTGGGAGCGGTGGGGATGGTTGCAGTTGGTACACTGCAACTGCAAGAGGCGCAAAATGGGGGTAAGAAGGCGGAACGAGTGGCAGTTTGAGTGGCAGCCCGCCACGTTACAGAGATATGTAGGGTTGGGTACTGGTTGCTGCTTCCATACAGGCATGTCTAGAGGCTTGTTGGAACATGCCTCCATGTTCTTCGTTCAATGAGCATATGGTTCAAACGACAAATGAAAGTGAGAAACTTACGACAGACGCCCTTTGTGACCTCCTCATTTTCTCTTCGATTTTCGCCTCTATATCCGCCGCTTGGTTCATCAGGGCGAGGGCGTTCGTGATCGTGGCTTCGATAAGCTGGGAATGCTCATACAGTGAGACGATCCCTGTCACCGACTGTGGTCTAAGGCCGTCCAACCAATCAAAGAGTTTCACGAGCATTTCCAAAGTGTCCTGCTCGGCGGTTTTCATCGCGTTGCGCAATTTGGCCCTTTCCTTGTTCATATTTGGGTCCTTAAGCTTGGAGTGCTCCCTTTTCAGCGCGACCGGGTTGTTGAGGAGGAACTGAGGAGCGTCCTGGAGAACCTCTGGGAGAGTATCCCTGGGAAAATTCCAGTGGAGGGGGTCAGAGACGTTGGTGAACATGAAGGCAGTGTTTCTGGCCAAGGATTTGGGGATGATGGCGGAAAGGGTGGAGAGTGCATAATCGGAGCCGACCGTGACGCGCGGGACAGCACCATTAGCGAGGAAGAGAATAGCAGTGACAGACCCAATGTGATCCTTGATATCAGTGGCAATATTCCTCTTGTGGAGCCCGTCCTGCTGAATGCCCCGAGTGTCGGCTAAACCGGGTGTGTCGAGGACGCGAACCTGGGGACAAGGTCACATATCTCAGCTTGTTCATACGTTCCGGAACCTACCATTATACCGTTGTTGCTTGTCAATTCGTAGAAGCGGTCCGAGTTGGATTGGCTCTGGTTGTTACGATCATCTTGCTCATCGCCGCGGTGGAGGGTGCCGAAGTTGTATTCATGAATTTCATTGCCAGCCAGGACATTAGCGATGAGTTCCAAGGCGGAGGACTTGCCGACACCAGTCTCTCCGACAAGAAGGACAGTGCATCGCGCGTTGTTCTTGATGATACCTTGTTTGAGAGACGCTACGTCGCTAGAAGATACAGTTAGGACTCATGTTGGAGATGTCCGGGAAACCTACTTGATGGGCGCAGTGTTGCTTCCTCCATTTTCGGCGCTGTGCGTGTCTTCGTCGTCTGCGGAGGTACCCCTGTATAGGGAATCACAGATGGGTTCTAATAAATCACTCGGCAGCAAGGCTGATTGAATCGGCATGTCTGGGTGGGTTGGGGTTAGAAATTGACCGCTCGTGGCTGTGCGATGACGCATGCACCGTCTGGGCCCTCGTGCCCTCGTGGCTGACTAGCCAAATATTTGGCTATCTCATTGAGGCTGGATGTGTTTGCGAACGTCACTAGTCGACCCACAGACCAATGGTGATGGTATGCATATGCAATCTGCTGAAGCCGAAGCGAACTGGTATCGATTCAGCGTGAGGTGTCGGATATGAAGGTGAGATGCGATATGACTATTGGCCACCTAGATATCGAAAGGTCTGAAAAGGTCCTCGGAGGATAACGAGAATATTCTCCTGGGTTTTTTTTGTTCAGCATCAATCAGCGATGACAGCAGCAGCGATCTAGGGCAGCGATTGAGCGACCGCCCGATATTTCTATTTATTTATTTGGGAGGTGTAAAGTGTAAAGTGTAAAGTGTAAAGTGTACGACGCCTTGCATCCAACGCTATCTATCTATCCTCGCCTTTTTGCTTCTTTGTCTGCTCGGAAGCCCGTGCGGGTCCCAACTCTCCGCACACCAAACGAGACATTGTCGCCGTCCGAGTGTGGAGAACGTGGAGGATATTTTGGATATTTTGAGAAGACTTTGAGGTGGTCGTTGGTATGTGACAAAGCGATTTGTTTGCTCCGTTCGACGGTTTTCGTTCTACTCCTTCCAAATGTTATTGACAAATACAATTTAACCGAACCGCCGAAATGATCCACTTCCAGGCCCGTATACCAACTCCCTCAGCCAATTCCCTCAGCACGCAACGGCGTCCTTTTTCAGCTGCCAACATCCCCATCGGCAGCCCGGCTGCAGCGATTAAATGTCCTCGCACCTTGTCAGGGCAGAGACAAGGGCGAAATCTTGGACTCAGTATTGATGGTGGCTTTGTTGGAGGGCCCAACGCAGGCCCACAGCCCTATGTCAAGTAGGATGCACCCAAACCAAGGTTGGCGTTAACATCCACAACACTTGTAAGACCTCCTTTGTGCATTCTAAGCACTTCACCGCGACATTGGTGGATATACCTTTACAAGCCTGTACATAACAACGTCCACCGACGGGCAGATTGTCCTGAACTTGCCTGGATCATGCAGATATCTCACAAATCGACTGGTGAGCGTGTTATATGCTATCGTGATGTCGACAGGTGAGTTCGGGCCATCGCCTCTGCGGTCTCAGTCCGTAATCCATGAATCACACTTGCGACGATTTACGAAGAACTTTAGAAGTCGCTTGCTGCTCTTCATTGACCCCATTCTGTCATTTTTAGACATGAAATTGATTGCTTCGTCAACGACTCTCTCTCCGTCATCCTTTTGTTCTTCTCAGCCCCACTACACGCGTGGGACTTCAATCAATCATGTCTATTCGATCCTTCGGACGTCCCCGCATTTCCTACTGCCTTCCAGGGGTCCAAGACATTTATTGGTAGGGGTGCCTAGGCAGGGCTAGTTGTTTTGTACAAAGTAAGTGTATTCGGAATAGGCTACATGAACAAAACGGTCCAGTATTGTGGCCAAACTCGTTGCTATTCCAGACGTCGTTCTTGAGCACGAAATCGGAGGTGAAGACGTTACGGCTTCCATCAATGCCCTCCCCCTCATCCGTTAACGTAAAGAATGGACCGCTGTCTCCTGTGCCCAGCTTTTCGAAAATCAACTTAATGGAAGTTGGTACCTCAATGCGCAGAACAACACTAGCCGGTTACGTTGATGAATGTCGGAGGAGACAAGCACCGACGGGTCAACCGGGGTCCTCCTCTTCGATAACCGTCACTGCCACAGGCGAAACGATACCGACCACCACGGCAACCCAGTGCGCCAGCCGTGACGGTGGCCACACCGATACCGACCGATACTCCAGAATCGAACCCCAGAAGTAGTAACCAACAGCGAAGCAACGAGTAGTCAGCCAGATGTAGTCGGCACGACGAAATCGACCACCGTCGTAGTAGCCAATGCGCCGGGCACGGGCGGAGCCGCCCCGACATCGGCGGGCAACAACAGTCGGCTAACCGGCATACCGAATGCGAACAATGCAGTAGCCAAACCAAACGCCGCTGGTGCTGCCATCGAGGGCCCTTCGCATCTTGGCCTCTCCCTCGTCATCGCGGTTCTCTCCGTTGTGGCCGGAACGCCACTGTATATGTAAGTGCGCTCGGGGGGGGAAAATCAAGACCATTCACTCAATCTGTAGGATGCATTGCGACGTCGTTGTTCACCAGCTATTGGTGCACTGCTCCAATAGTAGGTCTCCCCTCATCACCCTCATCACCCAGACAGTTCCCCTTTGTATCTCGAAAAGTAGCGTGTTCACACCGTCATGGACATCCAAGGACTCCGTATTCTCCTCTGCCTCCAGTCATGAAACAGTACCCAATGTCGCTTTGCGCTTCTATTTGCGCTTATTTTGAATCCTCTTTCATTTTTTTCTTGTGTTCATGTGATGAATGGACGCTTTGCGCGTTATTATTGCCACCATGGGGGTGAGCAAGCGTAGTCCCTTTGCAGGACCTAGACCTTTTTTTTTTTTTTTTTTTTTTTGTGGGAAAGGGAGGGAATGCGTCATTCACCAACGCGCCAGAGCGCG
>Ga0307515_10021456_pt1 | contig 11452 bp, 2 predicted proteins | sample 17_EM_MG_FD_194513 | JGI IMG/M metagenome (GOLD analysis project Ga0307515, IMG submission 194513) | Populus trichocarpa ectomycorrhiza microbial communities from riparian zone in the Pacific Northwest, United States - 17_EM | ecosystem: Host-associated > Plants > Roots > Unclassified | place... | reverse complement strand
TATAAAAGCGTACCTATGATAGGTAGTCGCCTATAGTTAAGATAACTAGGTAGATTACCTCCTACTAGGTAAATTCGCAGCGAATAACTACGTCTTAACTACTATAGGACTTACCCCGTTCTTTGCGAATAAGGGTTATTACCCCTAATCTAGTATAGAGCCACTAGAACCTATTAATAAGAAACTGCTATATAGAAAATGCCTTAAGATACTACTTACTAACCAGTATACAGACCGTATAAAAAATCTACTTAACTACTGTAAGGGAGAAATAGCCTAGGCTTAAGTAAAGTAGGCCTACTTCGCTAACCGTTATAGAACGCCACCACCAGAGATGCGTGTTGGCGACTGGGTATGGCTAGATATACATAATATCTCTACGTAGAGGCCTATAAAGTCACTTAATTATAAAAACCTTAGCCCCTATTTAATTAAACGAGTTATTAATAGGGGAGCCGTATATAAGCTAGAACTCCTATATACCCTAGCTACCCGTAGAATATAGCCTATATTTTACCTATAGCTATTACACCTCTATTAGCCTAACCCCTTACCGGGGTAGATATAGCCTAAACCCCTACTAGTACTAATCCGAGATAAAAACGAAGACAAGAACTATAAGGAGTGGACCGTTAAACAAATTATTAACTCTAAATACTTTAGCAAAGGTAGAGGACAATAGCTCTACTATAGAGCTATATATATAGGATTCGATATAAATTAGCTAGAATAGTAACTATAGGAAGACTTTAAAAATGCAAAGGATCTAATTAGCGACTTTTACTACGTAAACCTATAGAAACTGGGCTTAAGTAGAGACTTTATACCTAATCCTTTATAGGAGCCCTTATAGAGTTAAACCGTTGTATATTACCACGTAAGGGCAAATTGCCGTTAGATTGCCGTTAGATTGCGGTAAAGTATAATTACGTAACCGGAATATCGTTAAGATATCTAGGAACTTTAACCGGCGGTTAAAGTTATCTAATTAGTTGGATTTTTAGATGCCAAGCCCTATTATATAACGTTATTTTAAGCCTTTAGCAATACCCCCCTTTTCTTCTTTTTTATACCTTAAGTGTTTCTTCTATATATATATAGTAACCACAGCGTCGCCGGAGCTCCGCCTCTATAAGAGGGGGGGTAGTATTACGGAACCCTACCGTAGGGGCCTCTATAGGAGAGCCCCGTGCTCTTACGTACACCTTGCGTACAGCTTATGTTAGCTACGCGTAGGTATATTACCTCCTTACGCCCTCGACCCTTACGATCGATCACGTAACGTCTTATAGACTCCTTGAATACATACGCTTTATAGCCACTACCCCCGTCCCGTGACATATACTGTCCACCTTATAGCAGATTAGAAGATAGTTATACTTATCTACCTTTTATATTAGCCTATTTTAGTTAAAGAGAAGAAGAGAAACCACTTAGGAGTATTTATTTGGTATCTACGACGACTTCTAGATATCTCATTCTATTTATTTTAGAAGACTACTACGCAGAGCACTTTACCCTACTTAATTAACTTAAACTATCCCCTTAACCGTCTCCTTAACCGCCTCCTTAACCGCCTCCTTAACCGTTTCCCTACCTTTACCTTTTAAACACCCTTACCTTTACCCTTACTTACCTAAATAATATATAATAAATAAGATGTTAGGAACAGAGAAAGACTAGGAAGAAGAAGCAGCTAAATAGGAAAATGGGATTAACCTAATAGAAGCCTCCAAAGATAAACTAACTAACTACCTATAATATAAGATGTACCTATACATAGAGATATACAACTAGCTCAACTTAATACTTTAGGAATTATTCCAGGGAGATTTTAAGGACTTTACGGTTAATATCTTTACGTAAATCCCCTTATACTAGCTTTAGCAACTATATAACTACCTAAATATTAAAGGAGTATAGGTTAATGTTAACCACAAACGAAATAAAACACTCCCTTAGTCTTTATATAATATGGTATAGTGGAACAGCAGAAAGTAATTTTTATGGCCGCTACCCTAGCTAATAAAGCCTTTAGCTATTTGGTTACAACCATAGATAATATAGTACCTCTTATAACTGACTAGGACCCCTTTACCTATAATATAACTATATTTACGTCCCGCTATATTATAGATAAGTTTATAGGTATAATGTAACGGAACCTTATAGCAGGAACTACGATGGGCTCGTTAATGGGCTAGGTATGTAGGAAATGCAAGTATAAAAGTTAACAACGTAATAACAACTGGTGGAGTGGTTGCCTAACAGATTAACTTTAATTATATTCTAAAAATTACTATAAAGAAGGAACTATCTAGGTAGGGACTAAGGGTCCTTAAATATATAACCGTACTCCTAAGAAATCCTTCTTATATGTAATATACGTGTGCTCTGTCTGCTCTATTATAGATTATATAGATTACATAGATTACCTTACGTAACTCGTACTACTATTCCTCGTTATATAGTTCTACCGGCTCTATCCTAAACCGTATTTATATTAACCAACTAGCTTCTTCTAACTCCTCTTTAAGTAGTTATAACATTGTACTTAAAGCGTCCATAATACCATCTCCCTCCTCTCTATCTTTATCCTTAAAGATTCCTAGTATCTCTAAGTCGTTTACTAGAGGTATAATATCTGTTTAATTAATTTGGTTAATATCGTTATTTATTATACCTAAAGCAATTTCTTTCTCTTTTATAGCTCGTTAGTCTCATACCGTTGCTATTATATTATCTCTTAGTGAGATTATACCATCTTTATGTTCTCGTTATATAAAAGAGGGGTTAGTTTATATTACGTTAGTAAGTCCTTCCTCCTAACAACCGTTCTCTTACTTAGAGTGTACTAAAGCGAATATTCGTTTATCCTGCGACGTTCGCTCTATCTCTAATGCTAAGTATACGCGTCCTATAACTCTTAATAGTCGTTAAGTTCCCTAAGTAATTTATTATAGGGTCTTATATTTAATCGGCCGCTGCGAAGCTTAATAATAAGCTCTTAGTAGCTCTGGCGGAACTTTATTGTTCTTATAACGCTAAGGAGGAGGCTGCTACTGCTTAACAGCGCGCCCTTAACTCCTGTCTTACTGCGTCTACCTAACTAATTCGTCTTAAAAAAGTCCGTAAAAAGGTTTGTTTTAAGGAGTAGAAACTTATAAAATAAGGTCTACAGGAACTTAGCAATAAAAGAACTAACTCTCTTTCTATAAAGGAAATAACTCTAAGTAATTCGGCAGTCGCTCTTCCTAAATCCCCCTTAGGTGACTCGTTCTTTAGCGATCCTTCTTTATTAATATTACTTAACCTATTCTCTTCTAATACTCTTATACCTTTCCTATAGCACTCTTTAAATTTCCTAATAGCTCCTAGGTAGTCTCGTTATAGCTTATCCACTTTACCTTATACTATATTTTATCGTCTATATCCTTATAACTAACGATCTTTAAAACTTACTATTTATCTTCTTCTTACCCTCTATACGTATCTGCTTTATAGACTAGTGGCTTAATATCTCCGTATACTAGCTCTAGCATTACAATATGCTATACTAGGTAGATCTTTATTCTAGCTAGTAGGTTTAACTTAAATATAACTAATAAAATCCTCTACTTAATTTTAAAAGGTCCTAGTCTGACGTAGTCTAACTTCTTACTTAGTCGTCAACTCTTAAAATTTTTATGTAGTAGCCATACTTTATCTCCCTCCTTAAGATCTGGTCCCTTAGATCTCTTAGCATTATAGTACTTTTTCATTCTTTACTATACTACTTTAGCCGTTTCTGTAAGGTTTTTATAAAGATTTATTAAAGTCTCTATCCTTTACTTAGCTATACTACTTGTCTTTTTTACTTATTATAGCGATAACGATATTCTTAACTCGTATCCATAATTAGCCTTAAATAGTAAAGTGCCTATTTCTTCCTATGGTGTTACATTATATATAAACTATATAACTGGTAATAGTAATACCTAATTATTCTATACGTAATTAATATAGTGCCTTAGATACTGCTCTAATATCTAATTTAATCTTTCCGTTTAACCGTCTGTCTGCGGATAATATGCGGTAGAAGTTACTGCTTAAACTCCTTACTCCGCTAAGAATACCTCCTAGAATGCTGCTATAAATCTTAGATCTCTATCCGATATAATCTTGCTTAGTACTCTATATCTTATAAATACTTCTTTAATATAGATTCTAGTAACATCTTCCGCTAAGATTTCTTCTATATAGGCTATAAAGTATCCCCACTTCGTAAGCTTGTCTACTATTATTAAAATCGCGTTATAATCCTGCCCTATAATAGGATCTCTTAATTTTAGCAACTTAATAATAAAGTCCTATAATATAACCTCCTATAGTCTCTCTAGTATTTTAATAGGTTATAGCCCTCCATATAGCTTATGCTTTATTAGTTTATTTCTTTAGCAATCTAAATACTCTCTAGTGACCTTTCTAGCTATCCTTTAGATTTTATTAATAATATACTCTTCCTAGAGTCTCAACACTAAGCCCGTAGCTCCGTTGTGTCCTTAAGTTAGTCCCTTATAGAAATCTTCTATAAAGTGCTCTGCTATACTTTTTAGGATATACTTTACTTCTTAGTTTTTATATATATCCATCTATAGATCTTCTAGTTATGCTTTTAGAATTCTTTACGCCTAAAAGCTTTCCGGTAACTTATAAACTTTCTCTAGTTTATCTTTTTAAGTTACTGCGATTTTTAGATAATTATACCTAATTAACCTATCTATATCTCTTCGCAGTAAAGCCCCTAATGGCTTTTCATTATTTTATAGTTTAGCCTTTTAATTTAACGCATCGGCCTGCGTGTTGTCTGTACCCTTAATATACTAAATCTTAAAATAGTATTCCGTAAGCATCTCTGCCTATCTAATCTGTCTTTAGTTAAGTTCCTTTATTATTAGGAATCCTATTAGGTTCTTATAGTCCGTCTTAACTATAAATAGTTTCTCTATACCTTATAAGAATGCTTTCTATTCCTTTAGTGCTATAATTATACCTAATAACTCCTTGTTATAAATGTTATAGTTTAACTCTAGTAGTGTTATCTTCTAACTGTAGTATGCCACTAGATGCTATTTATCTAGATGTTTTTATATAAAGTATACTCCTAGTATAAAGTCTAATATATCTATTTCTATAACCGTCTCTAGTCCTAGTTAATAGATCTTAAGAACTGGCTCCTAGGTAAACAACCTCTTAACTTCCTTAAATAGTTCTTATTATTCCCTTCCCTATACCTATAGTTCTTCTTTCTTTATTAATTACGTAAACGGCTTAATATCCTTTAACTATTGCGCTATAAACCTTCTATAGTAATTATAAAACCCTAGAAACAATCTTAACTATATAACGTTCTCTAGTTTTTACCAATTCACTATAGCCTTAATCTTCCTTAGATCTATACTAAGTTAGCCTAGTTTAATAATAAATCCTATAAAATTAGTCTTCCTAGTAAAGAACTCGCATTTCTTAATTGCTACTAATATCTGTTCTTCTTATAGTCTCTTTAAGACCTATTTAACGTGTTCTTCGTGTTCTTCCTTAGTTATTAAGTAGATAATAATATTGTTAAGATATACTATAATAAATTCATCTAAGTATTCTCCTAATATATTGTTAATTTGCTTCTGGAACGTTACTAATATATTTATAAGCCCGAATTGTATAACTAATGGTTTATATAGTCCTTCCTTTAACCTAAAGGCTACCTTCTATTTATTGCCTTCCTTAATTCTGATCTAATGGTACGCCTATCTTAGATCTATCTTTATAAAGATTTATACGTTACCTATTCTGTCTTAGATTTTGCTAATTAAGGGTAAAGGATACCTATCCTTTCTAGTAATGCTATTTAACCATCTATAGTTAATATACAGCCTTAGTTTACCATTTTTCTTTAGTACAAATAGTACTGGATAACCCGCTAATAATTGCAATGGTCTAATATATCCCTTTTATAAGTTTTCCTAGACAAACTCTTTTAGTGCTCTACCTTCTTCTTTGGTAAGCTTATAGATTAGAAAGAACCTTAGACTTATTCCTAGTTCTAATTCTATTTTATAGTCCTATACTATATACTTTAACAGCTTTTTACTTTTTAGTGACTATAGTTTCTTACTGTACTTATAGTATCTTTTTAGTATATAATCTAACCCTTTTTTAGTTTCTTTATATGTCGCTCCGGCTTAGTACTATACTAGCTTAGCTTATTATTATATTTTACGGCGTTAAGTATCTTTAATATCGACCTAACCTATAACCCAATTAATTTTTAGATTATATTTCTGTAACTAAGGCATTCCTAATACTGCCTTATTATTCCCTAATAGTAATATATTAAAAGATATCTCAATTTATCTTCCTTTAATAGTTAGCTAAATAGGCCCTGTTTTAAGATTGATAATACCTCCTCCGTAGGCTATCGGATTTCCTAAAATTATTACTAATAGGTAAGAACATTCCTTTTTCCTATATGGTAATCCTATTCTTTTAACTGCTGCTAGCGAGATATGGTTCCTTATTGCTCTACTATCTATTAATACCTTAAACTGCTAATCTTACCACTTTACTTGTAAATTTAGGTGTCGTCCTTAAATTCCTTTAAGGGTTTAAGGCTCTATTACTAGTTCCCTCTAGTCCTATAGGCCTCTACTTTTCCTAACTATTAGCTACTTAATCTAGCTTATACTTAGTCTAACTTAGGCTAATACTTAGTTTGCTTTTTGTCTTTAACGTACTATAGATAGGTATTCTCTAAACATTCCCACTATTGTTATCTATCTAGGCATTCTTCCGTAAGGAATCTTCCTAGCTAAAGTATTAAGTCCCCTTACTCTTAAACTTCTATAGGGTGCTAACTATATATATGCTTAGCGTTTTAATATTTTGCCTTATCCGTTATCTAATATATCCTTATTAGATACTTCCGATTTTTATCTTTAGGTACTCTATATATATTGCACGTATTATCCACGTATACTATCTACAATAGTATATAGTATACTTAGTGTCTTAGGTTAACTCTTAGCTCGTCTTTATCCTTAAGTTTAAACCTCCCTCTTATTAATCTAAGCGTTGCGGCTTCGTTCGTAGGTACTAAGATTTATCTTTCGCTTCTCTAGTCCTCTAATTACTCCTTTAGATCCTTTAACGTTATAATTAAGGCTCCTTTAATATAAGTTATAGCCTTTTCCGTAATCGGGTGGTCTTAGATAACTTTTTTATCCAACCACATATAGAAATCTTCCTACTTATTATTATGTCGTTGTTTATACCACTTTTAGTACAACCCCTTAAGTATATATAGTTTATCTATAAGGAAGTATCTTTTCATTACTGCGTTATAATAACCTTTTATATATTGTTCCTTAAACCTAGTTAGAATCCCTAAATCCTCTTCTTATTCCAGTTTAATAAGCCACTTAGCTCTTAGTATACCTGCTCTAAGCCTATTAGTAATTCTTTATATAGGTGCTCTATCCCTTATACAACCTAGTATACTAGATCTCTTATATAGTTTCTGCTCTTACTATAAGGTAATTCTTACGAGTGGATCCTTAAAGTCTTCGTGCTTCTTAATTATAGTATTAATTTTTCGATCTTTAGGCCGAACACTACGTTCCCCTAGTAAGTCTTCTAAGTTTATATATCTATCTCCTAATCTAACTACTGTTTATATTGTAGATTCTCTAATCTATAAAGAAGCTCCTTGCCTCTTACCTATAGGTGTCCTCATTTATACTCTAAATTCTTAGTCCCTTGGATTCTTTAATCCTAAGCTTACTTCTAACTTAAGCTTAGCTCCCGCCTTAGTCTAACTAGGCGTCTATAGTGTTCTTATCTCGTCTTAAGAGTCTTAAATCTTACTTATCTCGTCTTAAGAATCTTATACTATAGGAAACTCTTATCCTGAGCTTATTTATATGTCTTTAAACTAAGCTACTACTCTACTCTATCGGTTTTCGTCCGTTATAGGTCCTTAAGCTATTCTTATCCTATCTTTGAAATCTTAGATCTCTCTTATCTCATCTTAAGAATCTTAAGCCTTTAGCCTTTTGCCTTTATTAAGTGGTAAGCTAGCACTAGCAGTCGTCTGCTTGCTTAATCCCCTTTAGATATTACTCCTTCCGTCTTATAAAGCGATGGATGCCGTATCTAACGGTGTTATAATACCTATTACTAAACCTTACTCTATAGCGGTCTCAGTCTCTACTTTTATTGTGACTTCTCTAAGGTTTACACGCTCCTAATAAGCTACCTTTGTTACCTCGTCGTCTGTAAATGTTTCGCCTATGTTAAACTTATTATCTTTAATATCCAATCTGCGTAATGGTTCGTTAGTTCCTCTATACTCTATAGATTTTGGCTCTTATAGCTAATAGCTTACGCTATACTTAGCGTCTTTATAAATTTGGTATGCGTTGTTATAATAAAACGCAAAACTTCTAATTAAATATTCTTTTGTTCCTTGCAGTATACTATTACCCCTCTATATATATATCTTCTACTAGTTAGGTTCCCTTTATTGCATAGTAACTCTAAATATTTTTATAATCCCTTGCGAAATAACCCTATTTCCCGTAATTTATATAAGCTCCATCTTTAAACCATTAACTTTGCTATAGAGTCCGCCTAAACGTCTTCTACTGCTAAGATCCCTAGTTTAGCCTCTACTCCTTAGTCTTATAATTACTAGATCCTTAACCTTTAGGTTTTTATAGTTTTTTACTCTATCTCTTATAGGTTTTTTTGGTACCACTTAGGTCTATTAGCTCTACGCTATACTATAGTTTCTAAATTGGCTTTAGTTGTTGCGTACTCTGCGTCTTATATAACTATAGGACTCTATCCTAACCTCTCTTAGCCTATTCCCTTTAGTAGATCCTATTATTAATCTTTATTGCTTAATCTATTAAATCCCTTAAGGTGTCCACATCTTCTATTAGAATAATTACATCCTAGACTTTAGCCTTAAGTCTCTGTTTATACTGTGCTATAAGCGCCCTATTATTCTACCTAACTTATATAGCTAGTGTTTAGAACTATATTATATATTTAATTACTAAGGTTCGTTGCGTAATATCTTAGAGTTTTCTTTCCGCTATGGTTACCGCCTCTAGGTCTCTAAACATTTATATAAGTTGCTCTATAAACCCTTCCTAACTTAAGAATATAAACCGCATGTCTTAGTTTATAGTCGTTATTCCGTTTGCTTATATTTCCGTAAAATAAGGCTTAAACTATTTAAGTGCCCTTCCTAATAGGAATAGCCCTGCATATACTATTCGGTCCACGGGTATTAGTAGTTTTACTCCTTCTTACGTAACCTTAAAGTGTATCTGCGTAAGGAATCCTTTAAGCTTTAATCTCTCTCCTAAAAATCTTTTAATTGATAGTAACTTAACCTTTACTGCTCCTATCCCGTTAATCCTTTATTTAAGTGTTGCATTATTTTCTATTAACTAGTTAACTATCTCTTATAGTTATCCGATTATTACAGGTTGTTATAAATTAGTATCTGCTATACTAGTGTTACCTCCTAACCTTAAAGTAGTTGCCGCCGTCAATAGCGTTATAGTGGCTGCTTTTAGTGGTATATTGTTCAACTTTCTATATTTAATACCGTAACTAGGTAGTAATTATGTAACGGAACCTTGTAGCAGGAACTACGATAGGCTCGTTAATAGGCTAGGTGTGTAGGAAATATAAGTACAAAAGTTAACAACGTAATAATAACTAGTGGAGTAGTTACCCAATAGATTAACTCTAATTATATTCTAAGAATTACTATAAAGAAGGAACTATCTAGGTAGGGACTAAGGGTCCTTAAATACATAACCGTACTCCTAAGAAATCCTTCTTGTACGTGATATACGTGTGCTCTATTTACTCTATTATAGATTATATAGATTACACAGATCACACAGATCACCTTACGTGACTTGTACTACCATTCCTCGTCACATGGCTCTACCGGCTCCATCCTAAACCGTGCTTGTATTAACCAACTAGCTTCTTCTAACTTCTCTCCAAGTAGTCGTAACATTGTACTTAAAGCGTCCGTAATATATAATAATTAATATAGGAGCATCTAAACGATCTACAGTAGGATATAGCCAATTCTTGGCATTCTAGAGACTTAATACTAATGTATAGCTTAATACCACCATATAAGGCATGGTTAATATACAGTTTAGTATTAGATTAACCTTATTAATCGGATTAGCTAAAGTAATTACCCTAATTAGCATAATCGAGTTTTATATTGTTAAGGTCGACACCCTATTTTTACTTTACTTAGCAGACATAGATTACCTATAAGTGTACTATAACAACCTAAATAATATGCTAATTACCCCTTAGAGCGAAGTACCCGCCGTATGTTACTTTAGCTACCCTTTCCTACTTTAAAACATATCCCTATATACTTATTTAACTAAGTTATTTAAATAAAACCCCTGCTACCTTACCGACGTAGAATTAAAGCGACTATATTGCCGTTTTGGCTACCCTTTAGCTGAGCGTCTTATACGAATACTTAAACGCTTAGGGCATAATATTAATAGTAAGACCTTAGATTATTTTACACGCTACTGCCACCATTATTAAAAATATAGAAAGTTACCTAGTAGATTTAGATTTACCTTATATAATAATATTAATTTTAACTATTTAATTGTGGTTAATATTATATATATTAATGGCGTACCCCTTTTATATATTATTAATGAAGGAACACGATTTTAAGCTAGCAGATAGCTATAAAATATTAGCGCCAAGTATATATGGGATGTATTATAAATATACTGGATTAATATATACCTAGGACCTCCTAATATTATTATACACAATATAGGCAAGAATTTTGTGAGCAAGGAATTTAAATAATACGCTATAATATTTGGAATAGTTATAAGAAGTGTACCTATCGAAGCCCACAATTTAGTTGGAATAGTAGAACGCTACTATAGCCCCCTCCGTCGCATATACCATATCATTACTGCAAAACTGCTAGATATTAGTAAGGACATAGCCCTATAAATAGCTTTTAAAGCAATTAACGATTCTGTAGGCCTTGACGGTCTTATATTCACCTTACTAGTATTTGGAGCTTACCCACGTATAGTGGAATCTAACGTACTTAACCCTACAGTTATACAACGAGCAGCAGCTCTTAAAAAGGCTATGGAAGAAGTTAAGAAGCTTAGAGCTAAGTGCTAAGTAGTAAATGCCCTTAATATGCGCAACGGACCTAAAATAACTGTAATCTATAACCTACTACTTAACTCACCCGTATTGGTATAGAGAGAAGGACCTATAGGCCAACCTAGCTACTAGTCTGGTCCGCACAACCTACTTAGCATTAAAAATAAGACCTATACTATATAACTTCCCTACGGACCCACTAACTTCCGCA
>Ga0307515_10021455_pt1 | contig 11452 bp, 1 predicted proteins | sample 17_EM_MG_FD_194513 | JGI IMG/M metagenome (GOLD analysis project Ga0307515, IMG submission 194513) | Populus trichocarpa ectomycorrhiza microbial communities from riparian zone in the Pacific Northwest, United States - 17_EM | ecosystem: Host-associated > Plants > Roots > Unclassified | place... | reverse complement strand
AACTATAAACTCCTAATTTAGGGGTTTATAAACTACTAGGACATAGCTACTAGTACATATTAAGCTGCCTAGAAAGGATTTATGTATATAGAACTATAGCGCTATAGCCCAGAGGCTGCATGCGTAGTATTGTACGTAGTATAATACAACGGATAAGAAAAAATATATATATAAAAAAAAGAATAGAACATAGAAATAGACCTAAAGACCATTACTAGAACTTAAAGAATAAAATAGAACTAGAATAATAAAAAAGAATAATAAGATCTATAGAATACGCATAGACTAAAACCCCTATAGAATCCTATTAGAAGTTACTCTACTAACTATACCACGATGCTAAGAAATATAGTAGCCGGTAAAGTAGCTATAGAACCCTTAAATACCTCTAATAGTAAAATAGTAACCAACTTAAACTCCTAGATAGAGCTTATAGTAGCTAATACTAAAATTAAATGACTTTATAAGCTGCTTAAAACTAGAGAACCCCCTATACCTAGTAAAGAGTTATTAGATACCTAGAGACTTACTATAGTTCTTAAAGCCCTAGCCTAATATATAGTATTAGTATTATTACGGTCCATAAAGGTCCTAGACCCCCTATTACTTATAGACGGAACTAACCCTATATTTAATAATTAGAAGCTTTAATTATAAAATAATCTTAAAGTTAATGCGGACTACTTCCTTACTATTTAGGCTAAAATAGCCTACGTCTTTGGCTATACTAGTAGGGATATATAAATATATCTACGTCCGCGGTACGTATAGGACTTAGTAAATCCCTTCCTCTCTAAAAAAGAGATAATTATCTACCTATCTTTTATCTATAAGGACCCCTTTAAAGTATAGAACGTCTAACTTAATTATAAAAGCCTAAATATAAAAACAATAGAGACCTCCTTAGCCTTTTAAACCCGCTCTCTATACCTAGCTAACTAGGCTTAAATTCTCTAGAAAGATTTAATGCTAAACCTATTTAATAAGCTTACCCTAGACCTATAGCGAGCCGTACTATTAGTTTTTACTACTATATAGACGCTAAAGGAACTTATAGACTAGTGCTTAGCTATTAACTAAGGCCTTTACTAAATTAAGGTATGCGCCAAATAGTGTAAAGCTAAAAACCCTTTAAATTAGACTATAAGTAATATAAGAACGGCCGGCAATGCCCTAATATAATTAGTAGCCCCTATAGTACTACCTATATAGCCTGCTGCTAATTTAATAGCTAGCCGTATAGCTAGTTCTACTATAGGTTTAGTAAATACTCAGCCTATATATAGCAGCCCCTATATATAGGCCCTTAGTAATTAAGGAGCTTACTTCTTTTATAGTTAAAAAGGTTACTATATAAAGGATTACCTAATAGGTATAAAAGTGAACAAGGTTCTGTTAATCTAAAAGGATAGTATAAAATTAAAAAAAGAGGAACCCTAGAGGAAGACTCCTTTTTAGGGTTAAAAGGGATTAATATACTAGATATTAATTTAGGTTGGCTAGTTAGTAAAAAAAGCTGCACTATCCCTTATACTTTATTCCGTAATAAATACTAAGTTTTAACCTCTACTTTAGCTAACTCTAGAGTAAATACCTTTACCTTAATAAATACCTAGTATACCGTAAAGCTAGCTAACTTTCTAAATATATATATTAAAGAACTACCTAAACTAGTTCTTATCCGTGGGTATAACGGGCGGATAGGGCTACCTATTATAACTATCTTACGGATTTACCTCTATATTAACGGATAAAGGTAATATAATATCCCCTTTCTTATTACGGACCTAGGTAGCTATAATATAATCTTAGGGCAAAAATGGTTAGCCTATTTAGGCTTATAGCTTAATATATAAAGTAGACGGCTTATCTAGCTTAAAACTCTACCCCTAACCCCTTCCTTTATAAAAGAAATCAGTATTATAATAAAAAACCTTATACGGCCCTAGATTAATACTATTTACTAAGTTAATACTATATGTAGAGATTAGGCCTTTAAGAAAGATATATAGCTTAATTTATAATAGATCTATATACTACGTTACCCCTAAACTACCTATAGCACGCCACCCGCATTAAAGACCTAGGAAGTTAATAGTAACCTAAAAAGCCCCCTATAGAAAGCTTAGGCCCTATATAGCTATAAAGAATAGTAAGGGACGTTAAACGTTATACTAAACTAATACATTGGAGGGATAACCTATAGAAGATAGAATAGGAGCTAAGAAAAATTATAAACCCTAAACCGCAAAATACGGTCTAAAAAATGGCTATAAGGAAACTAGCGGACCTCCCACTAATTAATATCTACTATATTAGTGCTGTAGGATTCTACTAGAATTTAGTTTAGCCTAATACTGTTACCTTTATAACAAGCTTATATAAAATTAATTAAATAATTAAGGAAAAGAGAAGTAAGCTTAGCGAATAAAAAAGTAAGCTTATAGATAAGGAACTAGTAGAATAAAAGCTACCCTATTAATACTAGAAATTTAAGGATATATTCTCTAAAGCAGCGTCTAATATATTTTTACTTTACTAACTATATAACTATAAGATTAAGATTAAGCAGGGCAAGAAAAACACCCTTAGCTTTAGCCCCCTTTATAAGTAGTTTATTACTAAATTATAGGCTATAAAGTAGTATTTTATTAATAACCTAAATAAGAGCTTTATTAAACCTAGCTAAGCCCCTTTTACCTTACTTATTCTCTTCATTAAAAAGCTAAATAAAGGACTCTACTTTTATATTAACTACTATAAGCTAAATAATATAACCTATAAGGATCGCTATCTACTACCCCTACTTAATAAGACTCTAGCCTAAATAAGTAGAGCTAAGGTCTTTATAAAGCTTAATATCCGCTAGGCCTTTTACTAAATTAGGATAAACCCTAGGTCTAAAAATCTTATTATATTTTAGACCTATTATAGAATATATAAATATAAGGTACTCCCTTTTAGACTAACTAATAAACTAGCTATGCACTAGCGGTATATAAATAATATACTCTTTAACTACCTTAACAACTTCTATATAGCCTATTTAGATAATATTATAATTTACTTTAAAAATAAGCTAGAATATAAAGAGCACGTTTATAAAGTCCTATAATAACTCTATAAGGCTAGCCTTTAGGTTAATATTAAAAAGTTAGAGTTTAGTATTAAGCGTATAAAGTACCTAGGTTTTATTATTAGTATAGACGGAATTAAAACTAACCTAAAAAAGACGGCCGTAATTAACTAATAGGCACCCCTACGGACTATAAAGGGGGTATAATTATTTTTAGGTTTTTATAACTTCTATTAACGCTTTATTAAGAACTATAGTAGAATTACCTAGCCTCTTAACTATCTTACTAGAAAAGACCAGCCCTTTTACTTTAATGCTATATATAGGCAGGCCTTTAATAAGCTTAAGAAACGGCTAGTATTAGCTCCCCTACTTACCTATTTTAACCTAAAACGGCCCTTAATATTAGAAACTAATGCCTTAGACGGCGTAATAGCTAATATTTTTTCCTAGAAGTAACTAGATAAAGAGTAGTACCCTATTATATACTATTTAAAGACTATAATAGATGCCGAGCTAAACTACCATATCTATAATAAAGAAATACTAGCTATTATCTCTAGCTTTTAGTACTAGTGTATACTGCTAAAGGGGACCCCTAAGCTAATTAAGGTAGTTTTAAATTATAAGGCCCTAGAATACTTTATAATAACTAAGGCCCTTATAGCCTAGTAGGCACGCTAGGCGGATACCCTATCTTAATTTAACTTCTTAATTATATATAGACTAGGCGCTATAAACCGTACGGACGCTTTTATAAGGCGTAAGTAAGACCTAGATAACTAAACGGCTGTAAAGATCTTATTATAGACCTAGACGCTACTATAACTAAAATACCTTAACCCCTAAATACGGGTAGAACTAAGTATAGACTCCTTAGGCGCTAAGATATATCCTATTAACTTCTCTAAACTTAACCTTATTAATAAACTACTATAGGCTAACTAAATAACCCCCTCTTTATAGGAGTATTATAAAAAGGCAAAGAATATTATTAGCCTATAGTCTCTTAAAAACGGATTACTTAAGCACTAGAAATGGCTAGTAGTAGTTAAGAAATAAAACTTATAGACCTAGCTTATTACTAAAGCTTATACCTAGGTCTCTACAGCCTACCCAAAAAAAAAATAAGGCCCGTAAGATTATTAGCAACCACTACTACTAGCCTAGAATAGTTATAAATATTAACCGCTATATATGGAACTATAACAACTACCATAAATCTATAATTTTATAAGATAAGACCCTAGGACTATTAAAACCACTCCTAATACTAGAACGCCCCTAGCAGTATATCTTTATAGACTTTTATAAACTATCTATAAACCGTAACGGATATAATATAGTTATAATTCTAGTTAACCGCTTTAGCAAGCGCCTATTTTTAATCCCCTATTATAAGAATATCGATACTAAAGAGGCGGCCTAACTATATATCTACTACGTCTACTAAATTTATAGACTACTAGATACTATTATATCTAATTATAGGCCGTAATTTATTTTAGCTTTCTGGAATAAGTTTACCCAGATCTTAAGTATTAAGCTAAAGCTTTCTATAGCATACTACCCCTAAATAAATAGTTAGATGGAAATTATAAATTAATACTTAGACTAGAGACTTCGGCCCTTTATTAACTACTTTTAAGATAACTAAGCTAAACTACTACCCCTAATAAACTACGCCTAAGCAATCCTACCTTACAACTCTATAGGATTTGCCCCTATCTAGCTAGAAATAGGCTATTTACCCTATATAAGCTTTAACTGGGAAAGACTAAAAGAACCCTAGACCGTATATAAAAAAAACTATCTTATAAGGAAGCCTAGCAGTACGCTAAGCGCTTAAAAGAAGCCTAGACGGTAGCCTGTATAAATCTAGAAAAGGCCTAAAAATTAATATAATAGTAGGCAAATAAGCATAGGTAAGAGCCTAACTTTGCTATAGGAGATATAGTCTAGGTTATAATAAAGAACTAAAAGACGGAACGACCTAGCTATAAGCTAGACTATTAAATAGCAGGACTATATAAGGTTCTTAAGAAGATAGGCAACGCGTATAAGGTAAAGCTCCTAGATTTAATTAAAGTTCACCCTATTTTCTCTCCAGATAAACTATAGAAAGCTATAAATAACCTATTACCTAGATAAAAGAATAAACCTCCCCTACTAATTTAAGTTAATGGTAATAATAAATGGGAAATTAAAGAAATATTAGCCTATAAGCTTATAAGAGGAACGTTAAAATATTATATTAGTTAGAAAGGGTATAACCTAGACCCCACTTAGTACCCTATATAGAACTTTATAGGTAGTCCCTATAAGCTTTAAAAATTCTATAGTTATTACCCTAACAAACCCGGACCCCTAAAGTACCTTAATAAGTAGATAAAGTGCTAAAATAGCAAAGATAATAGGCTGCCTATTAAGTATAAAGATAAGAATACCCTATAGATCTAATACGGACGTATAAAGCCTAAGGGTAGGCTTTTTTAGAGGGGGGGTAATGATACGGCACTAGTGGAAACTAGCGGATTGCGGCTAATAGATATTAGTAGATTATAGCAAATAGTTATAGATAGTTGCAGACAGTTGTAGATAGTTATAGATAGTTTTATACAGTTCTAAATAGTTGCTATTACGTAACTAGAGGATCGTATATAACGTTAAGCGGCGCCACCCTCTATCTCCTTTCCTTTCTTTAGCTTTAGATCCTCGTTTATAGACTACTAATCGTATAGGCTTACGCGTCTCTCTTACCATGCTCATGCCTTGATTAACTAAGTCGCTAACGCTTAGTAGCTCTATTTAATCTAAAGTAACCAATTATTACCCCTATTTAAGTCTTAATTATATAGATAAACTACTTCAAGGTAGAGGCTATACAGCCCTTATTTAATATATAGTAGATCTATCTAAAGTGTATTTAGTTATTAGTAAATAATACCTAGCACTTTTTACTATTAAGACCTTCGTGTTTTAATGGCCTAACTACGTTAATATATACCTTTTTAAATATGCGATTGCTACGTCGTTAGGGGCGTCTTAATATTTACTTCTTGGCCTTTCTAAGGTGACAGTCCTCGCAGTAAAATAGCCTATCCTTAGTAACTATAATCCCCTTTATACTTCTGGCTAGTTAACGCATCTAGTTAAATGGAAGGTATTATAGTCTCTTATACTAAGTCTCTATAGTAGCTTTAATAAGCACGCCTTTCTTATAGAGGCGCGATTATATAGTAGCCAGAGCTATTATAAAAGGAATCTCTATGGGGTTATCTACTAGTATAAACATATTAAGTTCGTTAATATATAAGGTGTAGGCTATTTCTACCCAATCTTTAACGAAGTTAATTGTATTATAGAGACTATTAAAGAAGGCTCCCTTCCCTTATAGAATACTAAGCAAGATAATATTTATAAAGAAGTTAGAATAGTAATATACTTTAGTAAATATAATTATATAGGCCGAGTAGTTAGTTTAGGCGACTATAAGCTCGACTAATCTAACGCTAATAGCCTTCATTAGGCCTCCTCCCGTTTAGATTTAGAGAGGTTTAATTTCCTTATACTACACAAACCTCCTAATATTGTTGCATATATAAATATTTAAGCAGCTGTTAGCTATCTAAGAGTCCTTAATATTTATTCCTAAAGCTATAGCTACTAGCCCAATAACTTATATAGTAAACATCGATCTAGTTACTAAATTGGTAGCTTAAAAGGGGCGATTAGATGCCCCCTTAGAGGCCTTATTTATATTTAAGGCTACTCTATTACCTAAGCGTAGAGGCCGTTTCTCTCTAGGTCTCTACCATTTAGGTCTTAAATAGGCGTGCTTTATCTAGCAGCCTTCTTCGCCACCTAGATAACCTAACTTACACTATTTATACTTGTTTAAAGCATCCTTAGTAGAGCCTTAATTACCTAATAAGGCACCACGGCCGGCTTCCCCGCCTCTGCCGCGGCTATTGCCGCGACTACAACCGTTACCGCATCCTTAACTAGACTGTTCGCGTAAGTTACCTAGTGGCTTATTAACCGAGGCAAAGCTCTTAAGTAAGTCCTTCCGCTAAGCCTCGTCGGTAAGGTTAGCGATTAATTAGAGCAGTAAAATCGTGTAGCCGTCGCGGATCTTCTTACGCTGGATTTAAGCCTATATAGGGAAGTATTCGTTAACGGCGTTAATAAATCGATAGTTAATAATCTTGTTATCTAGGGCAAGCTTTACCTACCTAACTCCTTAAACCGCTTCTTAATAACGGCTTAAGAAAGTAGTAATTGCTTAGTCCGATTAATAGCGGAGCTTAATAAAAATCTCCTATATGTTGGCCTTGTGGATTAAGCCACAAGCCTTAAACGTTTGCTTAAAGTAATTAATATAGTCTTTTACCGTCTGCTTATGCTCTAAGGCAGTAATAATCTTATTGTTAATTATACCAAGGATAACTAAACAGACTTTACCGTCTTTCTTACTGTACTATTTAAACTCCTTATTATACTTATTGGAGAGTACCTTATTAGTTAAGTGAATTAAATCATTAGTATCCGCAATAATTTAGGACCTCTTAAGGATTTTGGCTTGCTCCTCCTTATTAGCGTCTTTTGGTACTTAATTAATAGATATTATAGGTTTTTCTTCCTGGAGCTTTAGGTAGGGAGGTGGCCCTATACCTTCCCAAATAATGTGTAGAAGGCCTTTACCACGTAGGTACGTGCTAAGCTGCGTCCAATATTGGTGCCAATTTAAACCGTCTTTCTTAAGGCGTTAAATGCCTGGATAGTCTTTACCTATGGCGACGCGTAAATAAAAGGATTTAACGCGTAAATTTAATAATAAAAAATGACTTTATACGCAGGTGTGGTAACCTTTGATGCGGCCTGTGGTAAGGCGTTAAATATAGAGCAGTAAGATATGACCTAGCACGGGTGTGGTAACCCTTGATGCAACCTATGGTAAGGTGTCAATCTTCTGACGTCGCAGCTTGGTAGCAATGAGTGCTCATAACCTGATGAACTGAATGATATTGAATGAATGAATCTATGAAATCTATCTACGATGAATATAGGCCTTTATATAGGCCTATACCTACGGAGTTATAAGTGATTGCTTACGGACGTCGTCCAAAAAGGAACCAAAGGGAATCTGCTTATGTAAGCAGGAAACGAACGTGGAGGACTCTTCCAGAACCATCGTCAACAGCCTCATGCTTCCCCGTTCTGTTGCCAACTCATTTTCAACCGGCGTCGGCATGCACCAGGAAATCGACAGGAGACAAGAACCCGGAGAATATGGAGCAAGTGGAAGAAACAGCGGTTGATCACGACAGTCAAAAAGCCATCATCACATCCCCTCAGCTGGACACGAACCCGGGGACTCAGCCTGATCCGTCAACACAGTTCGCGCAACTCGAAGAACTCAACGCAGAAGCCGCAAAATCAGTTTATACTCCACTGCAAGATGAAAAAATACGACTTGTCGTTCTTCACGCTGGAGAAGGCGATGAGCCAATCAGATGCACCGTTTTCAACACCTTCTATGCAGATGCCGAGCCTTACCATCCACTGTCGTATGTCTGGGGACCGCAGGCCAGTCGGGAGGAAATCATCTTGAATGGTAGGACCTGGAGAGTGACAAAGAATTTGCATGCCTTTCTACAACACATCCGTTCACCCGAAGGGAAATACCTGCTGTGGATTGATGCGCTGTCTATCAATCAGTCCAATGTCATAGAGCGGAATGCTCAGGTCCAGACGATGCGTGATATCTATGCATCGGGACTGTCAACCATCATCTGGCTCACCTCGGAGGAAAACCCAGCTCTCGACTCATTATTCAGCATCTTCCTTAGTGTAACTCCAGGTATTGAAGCCTTACACTGGATAACAGAACGACCTCACGAGGAGCAAACAGCTTTGTTGCTCATCCTTTGGGACGTCAGCTCAATCCCTTACTGGTCCCGCGTGTGGATTGTCCAAGAATTAATGTACTCTAGAAAAGCCGGCTTCGTCTATAAAGATTTCCGGATCCAGTACACACCCTTTGTTGTTATGTGGAAGAACTTACTTACTCTACTTGATACGAACGTCAAGTTTCCCGAACTTGAACTTGCTCTCAAGCTCACGACGCTGTCAAGATCTGGGCTGAAGGCTCTTCCAGACCTTGGATCGGGTCTGCAAAGAGAACACATAACCTTAACACGGTGGTACGACATGCACATAGCACTTGAATCAACCGACCGACGGGATATCGTGTATGGGCTACATGGATGCTTTCCTTCCAACATTAAACAGCTAATCCCTGTGGATTACTCGAAGACGATCGAAGAGGTATTCACAGATATCGCAAGAGCTATCATTACAACCACAGGCTGCCTCAATCTTATTCGCACACGTCCAATCAGGAGCATTGAAGACAATATTCCCTCATGGGTACCGCATTTTTATACAAGCGGTGAGCCTCTATCTACAACAAACACCTATATCGAAGGCCTGGATTCTGCCCACGCCGCTTGTGGCATCACGCCATGTTTTGCGACCTTCACCAACAACGGGCGTGTACTCCAAGCGAAAGGAGTGCGCTTTGGTATAATCAAGGACAGCACGGAATCATTTCATCGAAGCCCTTACAATACAATGACTATCCAAGAATACCTCGATTGCTTCCGAGACGAAAATCCCACTCATTCACAGGCTAAGTGGGACGCTTTTCAAACGGCATTCACAGCACTTGGGGTTCCAGTGTACAATGACACTCTACTGGAGAACGCTATTGGCGCATACGCTGTCACAAAGCTCCCTGAAACCTCAGTTCAGACCGTCAAAACCACCTTCCGTGAGTTAAAGATTCTTACAATGGAATGGAGAAAGATCTCCTTCGAAATGAGACTCTTTGACCATTTCAACCGGCGGTTCTTCTCTTTCACGGAGTACAGAGAGGACAAGGCTACGGAGCAGAATCTAGGCGAGGTGGTAGGCTACGGCGTTGGGAATGGTCGACTCGAGAAGGGAGACCAACTTTGCGTTCTATTCGGATGCTCAGAGCCAGTGATACTTCGCCCCGTATATGACCATCATATTCTAATCGGGCATGCTTATGTTCATGGGTACATGGATGGCGAGGCAGTGAGAGGAGTCGAGGCGGGAAAGGAAGAACCTGTAGACTTCTTCATTCACTGAACCATGTTCGAGGATAGAGACTTCTCGATCAAAGAATCACAATGGGCATCACTCATCGTAAAATTAGTCTTGCCAACCGTTAAGTCCTCAAATCAGGCACACCCAAAACGTTCTTCAGCAATATCAATTTCCACGAAGTTATTACAAAGATATCTACAGAGAATTAACACAATGGAGAAATGCCACACCAGCTCCTAGTTGCTTCTACAATGCCAGTATCCCGCCCACAGGCTAGGAATCTGGCCTGCCGTCACAGTGAATCTATTCAGGGACGCGAATGTCTCCAGATTCAGTGAATTGACTTTGAGGAGTTCTTGCAGCCCCGGCCCTTCACCGTGCGCGCCGATGTAATCAAACGTCTTGCACGTGGGTGGAATACTACCGACTATGGGCGCTGGAGTGGCTTCCTCCAGGAGGATTCCATTTGTAGAGAGTAGTCGAAGGAAAAGCACGTGGAGAACAGCATGGAGGGTGCTCGCTCAACTCAAGACGAGGTTGTCTTTATTCACTGAGTCTATCTGCAAGGTTTTCCTGAGTAGGAACGCTCGATAAGTCTGTATGTGGTTGCCTTGTGGCAATGCTGTAGTCTCTGCAACAGCTCAGTGGACAACCCAGAACGCCTCCATTCTCTGCATTTTAACCGGAATTATTGTAAGGAAAGCCAAGATTTAATCCCTATTTGCTCTAACACAATTTAGGTAAAGCGTTTACAAAGGCTGTGCGCTAAGAACAAATCGAAGTGCAAACCGGAAACCGATTGTGCTCGCGACTGTAACGTTATGCCACCGCGGGCCCCAAAAAACACCCCAGTGCCGCTAATTATCGTTATGGCATTTCCTACTTCTTGAAAATTTGATAACTAGTTCATTAATAGAACATACTAAGCGCCGCCTTGAGGACGCCGGACCCGATTTTCAGGCCCCCTAACAACAGCGGTCAGTTTGATTGGTTGGTTTCTGCGGATACCTATCACATATCGGGGGGGGGGGTCATTTGGCGCGGTTACGACCCGAGTTAATACGAGGTTAGGGCCACCCCTGCTGATAACGCACGCGAACCCCGCACGAGGTCGCGCCCCCAAGAGTCTGGAGCTCGGCCTGTGTTGCCGAAAGCTCCGGGAGTACTGGCCAAGGCCCTAAAACCTCGGCTAGTGTAGATATTTTGGCTCCGGCCCAACTTCACTAGGTACACAATCTA
>Ga0307515_10021454_pt1 | contig 11452 bp, 15 predicted proteins | sample 17_EM_MG_FD_194513 | JGI IMG/M metagenome (GOLD analysis project Ga0307515, IMG submission 194513) | Populus trichocarpa ectomycorrhiza microbial communities from riparian zone in the Pacific Northwest, United States - 17_EM | ecosystem: Host-associated > Plants > Roots > Unclassified | place... | reverse complement strand
ATTGATTGTTTGGCCGCATCTATATTCTGACTGAGTACTAGGCATCCAAGAAACATCCAATGCGAATTGATTCCTCGCTCTTCGCATGCTGCGGAGCTCATTCACCGAGTTGTTGATGCTGGCCTGGTTCACGAGTTTCGCCTCTGAGAATTACTATTGAGTACACTGTGTCCGGTCTTAGTTCGATCTGTTCTGTGTTTGTATTTCATATCACCACTGGTATTTGTATTTGTTTATTGAGTTGTCCGATCGGATGTTGATATATATATATCTATATTCGGCCCACGACTGAGCAGGGGGAACCTCACTGTTCTTCTCGCTCATTGTGTACTAGACTTATACAAACACTTCCTGAGCACCTGCAACGGTTGGACCCTGAGGATGCTGAAGGAAGAAATATGTTGAAGCGGGTGGCCTCTTCTCTATACGGTGGAGGGACAGATACCGACGTTGACGCGATCTCTTCTTTCGTCCTCCTAATGAGCCTACACCCAGAGGCCCCAATCGAAACACACCCCGGACCGGAAAAAAGAAAGGGATATATAATGTGGAAGTAGAGGCAGGGGAGCCCGCGTGGGCAGCCAGTCAATCACTCGATGCCCTTCAGCGTATTCATCATCCCGCTGCAATTTAGACAGTTCCGCTCAGTCGAGATCCGTGACATAGCCTATTAAGCCTCTCTTTCGTCTCAACTGAGGTCGTAAATTGAAGGGACCGGTGTGATATGACCGGAGACTGGCTGAGCTTTCTTCAAAACTTGGGTGCAACCATCGAGTGTCTTTTCTTCCCTCCTCTCTGCTATGGACCACTCGGCCACCATTAACAAAATCATTGCTGCTGTGGTTGCGGGTTCCGTGGTGATTTGGTTTGCGGGCAACATCTTAAAACGAAGGCGCCTCCCTCCTGGGCCGCGACCGCTTCCCCTGATTGGCAATACCCACCAGGCACCCCGTAAGAGCCCCTGGCTAACATACTCCACCTGGGCAAAGCAGTACGGTACGCCCCTCGTAACTTCTGCGCCCTACACCCGGCGTGCTGTTAGCTAACAGCGCGTAGGTGATATCGTCTACTTCCGAGCTGCTGGTCGCAATGTGGTCATTTTGAACACTCCCAAAGCTGTATACGACCTTCTTGATAAGCGTTCAGCCATCTATTCCGAGCGACCAGTCCTACTCTTTGCGGGGACGATCCTTGGGTTTGACAGGGGGATAGCTTTATTGCAGCACAATGAGATGCATAAGCGTTCCAGGAAGTATCTTTCGCAGACCATGGGGCCCGGAGTTGTCAAGCGGTACTGGAGGCTTCAACAATATGAGACAGCCCGTTTTCTTCAACGATTGATCAACAAACCAGACACGCTGCCTGACCAACTAAGACTGTGATTCATGTCCTCAAATGCCTGTGTGTACAGCTCTAACGCTTGACCAGACTTGCTGCTGCATTCATCCTAAAGATAGCCTACGGTTACGAGGTTCTCGAGGTGGTGAGATATTTATTCCTTGAGATTTTTGTCTTGACTTGTTCATCCCGTGTTTCAGAACGATCCCTTGACGTCTCTCGCTGAGGAGACGATGCGTATATTTGGTCAAGCCCTTCAACCGGGACGTTTCCTTGTCGAAGTCTTCCCCTGGCTTCGATTCATCCCAGAATGGTTCCCTGGTACTGGCTGGAAGAAGGTTGCAAGAGAATGGAGACAATTGGGCGACCGAATGTACACCACTGGCTATGAGTGGACTTTAGAACAAATTGTGCGTATCCTTGAGGGTACTGGTCTTGCATTAATGCTCTTGGTTTCGTCAGAAACAAGACAGGGCAATCCCTTCCTTTATTTCAGAGCACCTCCAGCGGTTGGAACCTGAGGACGCTGAGGGCAAAGAAATATTGAAGCGTGTCGCCGTTTCTTTATACGGTGGAGGAACCGATACTACTGTTAGCGCAAATGCTTCTTTCTTCCACTTGATGAGTCTCCACCCAGAGGTCCAACGGAAAGCTCAGGAAGAAATCGACAGAGTCGTAGGTCATGACCGCCTCCCGAGTTCCCAAGATAAAAAGGATCTACCCTATGTCAACGCTATTATGAAGGAAGTCGTGCGTCTCAACCCTATTGCGCCACTTGGTGAGTCCTAAGGTCGTGCCCCAATCGGTCTACTTACCCGGGCTCTAGGACTTCCGCACCGTCTTAAGGAAGACGATGTCTACGAAGGTATGCACCAGTGAAGGTTGGTACCACGGTCTCCACACTCAAAGGCAATGGTCGACATAGGTTATCACTTTACGAAAGACACGATCTTTTATGCCAATATCTGGCATATCCTCCGCGATGAAACCTTGTTTCCTGAACCCCTTACATTCAACCCTGACCGCTTCATGCAACCCGCAAAGGACGAACGGACAGAGAAGCTCCGAGACCCATTCACATACTTGTTTGGTTATGGCAGGAGGATCTGTCCTGGTATGTACATCGCCCTAGATAACATGTTTGTTGCGATTGCGATGTCGCTGGCTACTTTGAATATCGACAAAAAGAAAGATGCCAATGGCCAGTCCATTCAGGTGGAATACTCGACTGGCACTGTCAGGTACGCCCTCTACATTGATTGTTTGGCCGCGTCTATATTCTGACTGAGTACTAGGCATCCAACAAACCTCCGATGTGAATTGATTCCTCGCTCTTCGCACGCTACGGAGCTCATTCACCGAGTCGTTGATGCTGGGCCGGTTCATGAGTTCCGCCTATGAAAAGTCTTCTGTCGTCACCAGGTGAATCTTGTCTGTATGTGCAATAATTGTAGTAACGCATCACGTCACAAGGCATGTTGCCAGTTTCCTAAGTGATTCTGGTCAAAAGAACGCATTTCAATGCTCTATGTACAAAGAAATTGTCACTCTAACCCCATTGCTTGAGATATCAGACTCCAAACCAAGGGAGTCAATTCGACCTCCGGATGATCGGCCGGGTCATATCACCGTCAACCATTTCCACCTCATTTTGAGTTCTACGTCGCCTTCTGGTGTGAGGAGTAACCCACTCTCGCTCATTGTTTCGTGCGATTTGCTCGGCTGTAGCGACGGCGAAAAAGGAGCTGAGGACGGATTGTTGAGACATGTTACGGGGAAGAATGATTTTGCGTCATTTTTAGGGGTTTCGTGCGCCTTTTATCGTTAAGGGTTGCAACAACAAAGGTGTCGTGTTGGGTCAAAAATCCGACCCCAAAAACGTACAGATTTCCTTTTACAGCCCTGACGTTTTGTTGCAACCATCCTGCATTTCCGGGTCACACATCGCACCTCGTTCCCATTTCTTACAGCTTCGATCGTCACGTCACAGACACACTCAGTTGTTACAATTATTGCACTTACCGTACCCATTCTTTTCCTCTTGCAGACTCATTTGTACATGACCTCAATCGAATTGATCTGCCACGGACATCTGAGTACCGTCCCCGAGGTTTGCACTTGCAATTGCCCTTGGTGAACTGTCTTGTCCGCCGTGGTCCCCGAGCCAATCATGGCAGTCTGAATGAGGTCAAACTATGCAATCCGGGTGTCAATCAGAACTGCGACACTGCATTCCAAATCTGACGATTACGTGTGGTGGATGGCTTTACAAAAGGCAAGGTTCAGGTGGTCGTCCTGTCGAGACTTTCTTCCTCCCCTCTCTGCTATGGGCCGGGTAGGCACGATCGATAAGATCGTCGTCACTGTGGTTGCGGCTTCCATAGTCATTTGGTTTGTGAATCGTAAGATTTCAAAACAAAATCATCTCCCTCCAACCCCGCGACCAATCGGGGATACCCACCAAGCACCTCATCTACCTCCCTGGCAAACTTACTCTGCCTGGGCAAAGCAGTATGGTAATCCCATAACAATCTTGTCTGCCGCCACGCTCTCGCGCCTAACTGCACCCTCAGGTGACATAATCTACCTCAAAGCTGCTGGTCGCGAATCAGTTGTGCTAAGCAACCCCAAAGCCGTTTCCGACCTCTTTGATAAGCGTTCAGCCATCTATTCCGAGCGACCAGTTTTCCATTTTGCCGGGTCTATTCTTGGCTTCGACAGGGGAACAGCTTTATTGCAGCACAATGAGATACACAAGCGCACCAGGAGGCATCTAACGCAGACCATGGGACCCGGTGCTGCCAAACGGTATTGGGGCCTTCAACAATACGAGACGGCCCGTTTTCTTCAACGAGCGATTAACGAACCGGATACGTTGTCCAGTCAAATCAAACTGTGAGGCACACCCTCAGGTATCCATGCGTACGGCTCTTACCTTTGGCACAGATGTGCGGCCGCATTCATACTGAAGATAGCGTACGGTTACGAGGTTATCGAGGAGGTTGGGTATTTGTGTCTTGAAGTCGCACAGAGGCTGATTTATCCCGTGGTTCAGAACGACCCCCTGACGTTAATCGCAGAGGAGACGCGAGAGATATTCGATCAGGCCGTCCAACCGGGACGTTTCCTTGTCGAAGTCTTCCCCTGGCTTCGGTTCGTCCCAGAATGGTTTCCTGGTGCTGGCTGGAAGAAGACTGCAAGAGAATGGAGACAACGATGCGACCAGAGGTTCGACGCTGGCTATGACTGGACTTTAGAACAGATTGTACGTATTCTTGAGGACACCGACCTTGTGTTTACCTAATTTGTCTCGCCAGAGACAAGACAAGGCTATCCCTTCCTTCCTTTCTGAGCACCTGCAACGGTTGGACCCTGAGGACGCCGAGGGAAGAGATATGTTGAAGCGGGTGTCTTCTTCTCTATATGGTGGAGGGACAGATACCGTCGTTAGCGCGAACTCTTCTTTCTTCCTCCTGATGTGCCTACACCCAGAGGTTCAACGGAAGGCCCAGGAAGAAATCGACAGAGTTGTAGGTCATGACCGCCTCCCAAATGCCCAAGATAGAAAGGATCTGCCCTATGTCGATGCCATTATGAGAGAAGTTACGCGTTTCCAACCAGTTGTGCCCCTTGGTGAGCCCAGATGTGAAGTTCCCGCTCGGTTTACTTACCTGTGCTCTAGGCGTTCCCCATTGCCTTAAGCAAGATGATATTTACGAAGGTACGCTCCTTTCGGAAGTTGTTACCAAAATCATTCAGCACTGAATGTCAATGTCAATCGGCGCAGGTTACCACTTCAAGAAAGGTACAACCTTTTTTGCCAACGCCTGGCACATCCTCCACGATGAAACCTTGTACCCTGAACCCTTTACTTTTAACCCCGGTCGCTTCATGCAACCCGCGAAGGACGAACAGGCAGAGAAGCTCCGGGACCCATTCACATATGCGTTTGGTTATGGTAGGAGGATCTGCCCTGGTATGTACCTCGCCATAGACATCCTCTTCGTCACAATTGCGATGTCGCTTGCCACCTTGAATATCGACAAGAAGAAAGATGGCAATGGCCGGTACGTTGAGCCTCAAGTTGAGTATACAATAAGTACAGTCAGGTAGTCTTTCCATGTTGCTTGCAAGGTTGCATCGATGTTCTGACTTGGTACTAGTCATCCAACAAACATCCAAGTCGAATTGACGCCTCGCTCTCCGCACGCCTTGGAGCTTATACATCGCACTGTTGAAGCCGGCCCCGCTCACGAGTTCCGCCTCTGAGAGAGTCTCTGTCCTGTAGTTTCTGCTTGTAATCCGATCGGTACTGGGTTGACGTGCTATTCAAAACCGATCTTGAACTCGAGGGTTCCGGCGACACCTTAAACCGCCTGAATATTAGGTCCAAGACTTACCAGAAGCACTAGATTGGTCGTTTAATACCACCTTCTGCTGCTCTCCACTTTCCGTCCGGCAGGTAATGCCGCGAGCGAAACAGTCTGCCCGCAAAGGCTCAAGCACTAAGGCCTCTAAGAAAGCAGAAACTAAAATCAAGGAGGAGAAGGCCCCACATGATGAAGATGTGACCACCCTCCCATCTGAAAATGAGGGAGAGCTTGGGGAGTCGAGCACCCACCCACGGAGGGCGAGAGTCCGGAAAACGAGACATGGACCAGAGGAAAGCGAAGGGGATCGAATGCAGGTGGATGACGTAGAGGTGGGGGGGCCCGCACAGGCAGCCAGTCAACCAGAATATATCCAACCACAGTCTACTACATCTGCACCAGTCCCAACACCAACACCCACTACTCCCTCCCATTCTCTCGCCCAATTCACAGTCCCTGAACCTCCGTCCGAGCCGGCCGCTCCACCCATTGACATCGACAAGCTCACAAAACTAGCATGCACCTACGCTTGGCCGATCTACAAACATCCCCTTGCACGAGCGACTCTGAACCCGCACGTTGAGCGCGAAAAGGCGCTTAAGCGCAAGCTGGCGGCGGGGAGACCGCCCACGGGGGAAGACCCGAACCCGCACGGGAGGAAGAAATACTGGCTGGAGATGCCGAGAGGGTACCTTGCCATGGGAGGGTGCGAGAGGGTCCCTGTGTGGACGGGGGACGACCTTAATGCTGCTGTTTACAAGTGGTACGACCATCGGATGGAGCTGGGAGCGAAGGAAGGGCAGGGACTGGCGGTTAACGGGAAAGAGAAGGTGAAGAAGACTAAGGAGCTGAGGGAGGCTGAGAGGGCAGGGCAGGTCGACGAGGATACCTTCAAAGCTGGGAGGAATTATGTATCTAATGACGCGGTTTTGCAAACACGGTATGGACTCATTGACTCCTATCTCAAATGCACTGTACTGATTTCTGACTCGTGCTTTACAGAGCGGAGTTTCTCGGACCAGACCCAAAGGTGGCGGGCTTTCGAGTCGACTCAGAGAATGTGATTAGCATCAGGTGGTGGGACGCCTTCTTAGAACAGAGGTGGTCGGATACAAGCGACAGCTGGGTTTGCGAGGCATACAAGGTCAACGACCAGTGGAAGGAGCTCAAAGATGTAGACTAAAACGAGTTAACATGACAATGATTCAGTAGATCCGATTACCCAATCCGCAGGACTACTCGTTCCTTCTGCTGAAGGGGCGCTTAGGCTTGAAGGGGCGATTAGGCTTGACGGGGCGATTAGGCGTGAAGGGTTTGGCCCGCTCACGGCCGTATACCAATTCGTATTGGTGATCGTCTACGGTCACTTTCCCATCAAGGGAATTCAATACCTTCTCTGCGTCTTGAATGTCATTGAAAGCAACAAAGAGGCTTGATGTGGAAACTCCATGGCGGTCAGTAGTTGTCTGATCTGCAATATGAGCAATGTGAGCAAACATAAAGCAAATGAAAGAAAGGACTTACTAAAGGAAACGACCGTAGCATGTTTCGCAAAGGTATCAACGACTGCTTGAGCCTCGCCTGCGTACATTTTGACCATGATCGTCCTCGACGGTTTCACAACTTTTCGCTCAAAATTTGGTGGTGCGTAATCAGCAAGGAGAGGAAGTTTAATGGTGTAACCGAACCCGACGTCGATGGGATATTCAGTCGCAGAGTTAATGGTCTCGACGGCGTTTTTCGCTTCTTGGTGAGAGGAAAATTTTACTCGGAAGCGACCTCCACCTGCTAGTAGGTCCGTTGATCAGTTTACGGTCAGGCTTGAGCGTCGTATATGGAGGCATCACGCCTCTCAGGTTTTTCGACTGGGGTTTCAGGCGAAAAACTCACTGGGGTCGCATTCGACAACTGCTCCAAACTTGCTAACATACTCCCTGACACGCTCAACTATAACCATACTGGGGATATTAAAGAGACTAATGACGGGGCTCTGGAGGTCTGAGTTGTCTATGAATCCTTCGCGGAGTTTTTCCAGTTTTTCAGTATAGGAGATATTCTCAGTAGTAGGTGTTGTTAGAATAGACCTGATTCTAGGCGTTGAAAGGAGGAAGTTGGGCTTCCGATTCGCCCATTCACTCGCAGCGGATGAGTTCCATCGCACAGCAGCGAAGGGAATACTGCGAGAGAAGAGAGAAGAGAGTGGTTGTACGAGAATGGCGCGGTTGGCCGAGGCGACGAGAATTCGAAAAACCATGGTAGTGGTTGAGGTCGAAAAGTGGTGACAGCGGAGAGGAAGAACGGAAAAAGATAATTATGTGGTCTTCAGAATAGAATGAGTATATCCAAATTCAGATACTCTCATTCCATGCGGGGGGATATATTTCGTACGTACGGTGTGTCTTGGGAGGATCATTGGGTCATAGGACGCGCGCTTAATAATCAGCATATGTCATTGGGTGTCTGCTGAAGTCATTTAGAACTTGGGGCCATTGCTATCGCGTATTGCGGAGTTTGCAACTCCGCTTGGCCCTTGTTGGAATCCCATGGGTACAGTACACGTGTCCAGAAAGGTTTTACACTCATTTTGATGCCTTATTACGTTGTGGCACGCATCACGGGCGTTGATTTGTGTAGCCCGGCATCGAGTCAAAGCTATAAAGCCATTTGTGCATTGATGTCTCCTATTGTCATCTATTCTGACAAATGGTGATAATCATTATTCACATTTCTCATAAATAACCAACCTCAGACTACTGGAATAGGTAGTCTGAGGCCGCTCACTCATTTGTCGTACATGTGCGTGGGAAGCCAGACGCACCCGATCGCATCCGTTGGGAACGGATCTGGGTGCCAAATTTGGAGGTGGGACTGGTCAGCCCACCTCAGGTAATTCATGTCGTTCGACTTACTTGGACATGGGCCATCTGAACGTTTTCGTCTTCCTTTCCTCCTTCCTCCTTGGAACTCTCTCCCTTATCTTCGGTTCTCGTGCTCTTATCGACTACTACGGCCTGTTCCCTCCGGACCCCTACAGCGACGACCCACTCACCTGGCGTAACGTTGTCCACAACGCCTGGGGCGTCAGAAGCAAGTCTCTTCTCGAACAACAACTTGAAAACGACCAAGAGTTCCTCAAGAAATACACCGTCACCATGGACGACATGAAACTCCCCATCGCCGTTGCCGTTGTGCTGGGCTGTGCCGTTGTGGCCGCGTTTTTCGCCCTCAGCAAAAAAGGTTAGTTGTCCCAAGGTCCACGATGCCTGAGTGCTAATGTGCATAAGCAGCATCTCAGAAACCGGTGTTGAGTACTGATGCCTGGCAAGAGTTCATTCTTGTCGAAAAGACTGCCGTCTCGCCTAATACTGCCATGTGCGACGCGTCGTCTGCTCATATTTCTTGACTTACAATCATGCCCCATGTAGCTATAAATTCTCTCTTCCTAATCCCAACGACATCCTCGGCCTTCCAATAGGACAGCACATCTCGATACAAGCTGAGATAAATGGCAAAACCATCACGCGTTCCTATACACCTATTTCCTCTGATGATGACAGAGGCCACTTCAAGCTACTTGTCAAGGCCTACGAGAAGGGTAACATCTCCCGTTACCTTTCTCTCCTCACTCTCGGTCAGACGGTCCGCGTCAAGGGTCCCAAAGGTCAATTCAAGTATGAGCCTGGACTCGTTGCGCACCTCGGCATGATCGCTGGTGGCACTGGCATCACCCCCATGCTGCAAATTATTCGTGCAATCATGAAGAACCCAAAGGACAAGACCAAAGTCTCGCTCATCTACGCCAATGTTGGGTTTGAAGACATCTTGCTCAAATCTGAGTTGGATGAATTGGTTATTAGGCACCCCAAGAGGTTTGAGGTTTACTATGTTCTGAACAACCCGCCTGCGCAGGGCTGGAATGGGGGTGTCGGATTTGTGACCAAGGACATGATTGCGAGCAAGATTTCTGCACCCAAACCGACTATGAAGCTATTGATGTGCGGTGAGTTGTGGCGTTTCCCACGTCTGCCATATGCCAGTCATTCTCATGCCTTCAATCTAGGACCTATTCCCATGATGGAGGTTATGAAGTAAGCACCGAAATCGCGGACTTGGACGCATTTAATCGCCATGTTGCTAGGAAATACGCCGTTGAGCTCGGATTCGAACAACCGCGCACAGTATCAAAGCTCGTAGACCAGGCAAGCATTTGCGCCTTCCTAACGAGAGCTACTTGCCCTAACCATTATCATATCACAGACATTCGTGTTCTAAGGAATCCAGAGCTGTGCTCCTTGCCCGTCGAATTGAGATCGCTTCTTGATCTGCTTAGTTGCGCAATAGATATTCCTCGTCTATTTGAGTATTGACCCCGATGAATCAACTTAGAGTACATTTCAACGTGTACAGTCTTATCAAGTCGTGTTCGCGGAGATAAGGCATCCAATCCGAAATCACGGAGTTATATACAACTCGGTCTGCACACAAGTACCCGATGCCGGTGGCACTGAGTAATGCGGTGCACATTTCTTATCTCAGCACTGAAGTCCGGCTCCTGTTATAAGGCCGCACGAACTTGGTGCAAAGCGAACCCAAACTTGAGCTCCTCTCAATCAACCAGCATCATGTCTAGGTATGCTCATGAGTCTGCGAGACCATAACCGACGAGACTGAGACGCTTATAGCTCCACGAAACCTGAGTATTACACTTTCGGGGGATCGGTGCGTGCTCAAGGACATTTCTCGCGATGCTACGCATTCTTAACGACACTACAGGTCTGGGCTGTTACTGGCGACCTCGCCCTGTGAGTATTCGGTATTCGGCGTTACGGCAATCGAGCTCCCCCTGACCGACTGCACAGAGTCGACCTTGGCTACACGGACCAGGTCGAGATAAAGCAGGTCAATCTCCGTGAGTACAAGGCATATATCCGCTCGTGGAGGGTTGCACCTAACCAACCCGTCCAGTGGGAGGCGAGAATCTCAGGCCTGACTACCTGAAGAAGGTGCGCATAGTGACCAGCCCCCTAGTTCACCCTCGATCTGACCCCACTACTTCAACAATAGACTTCTGTTGCTACCGTCCCGCTCCTCGTCGCGCCGGATGGCACGGCGCACGACTCGACATACAAGGTCATCAAGTGGCTCATCAATAATGCCCCTGCCGGTGCCAAGTATGGCGCAAAGACGAATCAAGAATTGATCGATCTTGTCCACCAGCCCACCGTCGACCCCAACCTCTTCACGGTCGCGGCCAAGTCTGCTGAGGAGCTCAACACGAAGAGGGACGCCCAGCCCAGTATTCCCGTTATTTTCTTTACCTCTCGTATGCATTGGTACTATGCGCAGTCAGCCCGTAAGAGCACTGACACAAGTCCTCACAGGCCAAAAGGTCATCGATGAGGAGAAGGCCTCCGCCTCCGCCGAATATGCCACCTTCTACAAAGAAAAGGACGCGGTTAACAGCGCCCTCGTCAAGATATACACCAAGGGTGCTCCAGATGAGCTCACTAAGCCCTTCTTCGCACAATCCCAGGCGAACTGGGATGCCATCGGTTCGCTTATCTACACCGACCTCCCCAAGCACCTCCCCGAGTCTGGGTTTGTTGGCGGTGCTGAGCCCGGCGAGGCCGACTGGCATGTCGCCGCTTGGATTGGACACATTGGTGCGATCCTCGGCGCGAAGCCTAGTCCTGACGGGTGGGAGGCCCTCTCTCAGCTTAAGGGTGGTGAGCCCGTTCCCAAAA
>Ga0307515_10021453_pt1 | contig 11453 bp, 1 predicted proteins | sample 17_EM_MG_FD_194513 | JGI IMG/M metagenome (GOLD analysis project Ga0307515, IMG submission 194513) | Populus trichocarpa ectomycorrhiza microbial communities from riparian zone in the Pacific Northwest, United States - 17_EM | ecosystem: Host-associated > Plants > Roots > Unclassified | place... | reverse complement strand
TAGGACATAGCTACTAGTACATATTAAGCTGCCTAGAAAGGATTCATGTATATAGAACTATAGCGCCATAGCCCAGAGGCTGCATGCGCAGTATTGTACGTAGTACAATACAATGGATATAAAAAAATATAAAAAAAATAACTTCTTAACCTACCTAAGCTATTACTATAATGGTAATATTATTAAACTAAGCTAATTAAACTAAATAAGTTAACCTTATTAGGCTTTAAGCTTAAATAGGAGATATATAGAAAGACGTTAACCCCTTAACTAAACGGGATAAGTTGCTCTAATTACTTAAAGTAGTATTTTCTAAACCTTAAGATATAAAGTTAGGAATAATATTATATGCGGCACTTTCTAAGGACAAAAAGGACAAGCTTTAAATTCTTTATAAGAGGAATAATATAGTAAAGAAGTAAAAGATAGCTTTAACCTCTTTAAAAAGCTATATCACTAATATAGTAGCTAGGAACCTTAATACTTATATACTAAGTATTAACTTAGTATATAATACGCTAATAGCTCTTAAAAAAGGGTTGCCCCTATTAATAGAGCACGTTAGCTCTACCTCTCTGCTTGATGTACTAAAGTTAAAAAGGGCCTAAAGAACTAGAACTTTAAGACCTAGCTATAGTAGTCGGAGAAGATATATAATAACTATAAAAGATTAAACTACCAGATGTATAAGGTAACTAAGTAATTAGAGACTTTCTAATAGTAGTAAAGCTAGTATTACTAAATTAGGCCTTAATATAAAGGGTTAAATTTAATAAATATAACTAGGCTAGTAACTATATAATATCTATATATTAATAGGTTACAATATATTAGAACTATTAGTAATTAAAAACTGCCTAAAGGAGAAAATATTAACTTAGCGCTAATGTAGTAAGTTTTTAAAGAGAGTTAATTAATAGAGCTTATAAGGACGAAGCTCCTAAAGCTCCTAAGGCTCTTAAGGATAAGTCTCCTAGGGCTTTTAAAATTATACTATTTAGGATATTATAAAAGAAAGACGTCCTAATATGCTACTATAGAGCTTTTACTAGTTTTAAGATTGTCCTTATATTAATAAATCGGTTTAATTAAAGGACTGGAAATTAGATAAAGCTACGGCTAATAATATTAAGAAAAAGATAATTAATACTCTAGAACGGTATAAGAAGACAATTAAGAAGATAGGGAAGTAGCCTTTAGAAAAGGGAGCTATATAGAACCTAGACAGAAATTAAAAGGGGAGTAATAGTACTTTTATTATATACTAAGTAGACGCCTATAATGCGGATACTAAGTATAAGCTACGTAATGGTATGATCCTTAATAATAGAACCAATCTATATATTATTAACAATTAATTAAGGTTTGTCAACAAGTTCTAACTAAGTAATAACTTTATATATACTAGAACGAGTATAAGGGTAGCAATGATTACTATCTAGACGCTATTAGATCTTCTTAGCTAACGCAGTATATATACTAGATTTTTATATAAATTTAACCTACTTAAAGGAGTTTAATAATAAGAATATATAGTAGGACAATTAAAAGAACTTATTATATAAAAACGATTATAAAACGGTTTCTTATTATAAGCGCTACTATAACTAATTAACTCTTAAGTATAATAAGCCAAAGGCCTTATTTATAATCTAATTATAAAAATCCCTTTCTAATTAGGAAGTAGTAGGCAAACTCTAATATAAAAGACTAGGATATATAGGACTTAACGCGGTTAAGCATTTGCTCTAAAAAGTAAATAGTGCAAATCTTTAAAGTCTAGCAATAATTAATTATAGGACCTATCCCTTAACCCGTTAAAGCCCTTAGCGTAGGTAATCTATACGGAATATTATTATTAACGAAGTTAAAGGCTTTGTATTTCTAAGAACGACTATTTAATTTAACTAGTTTAATTAGTAGGCTCTTATTAATACCGTAAGGACCAATTTTAATAAGTTAAGGAATACTATTAGTAAGACTTTATTGGCAAAATATTGTCCCCTATTAATGGCTTTAATAGTTAATAGTTAACGCAATTAGCGCGTAGTTAGGGGCATTTAGTAACTCGACTGACTAGCCTATATCGTGTTTTTATTAATACGTAGCCTACGTATAACCTACACGTTTAGTAATTATAATTGTATTTAGAGCCACCGGTCTCTTTTATACTAATAGTATATTTAGACAATAAATAAAGGCTACTTTAAAGTCATTTATAAGGCTAGTAAGGTAAATTGTATACACTTCTTTATATAATCTATATATATATAGCTAAAAAGTAGCTACTAAGAGTAGTAAGTATAGACCTATCTATATCTACCTACCTATTTATATTACCTACCTATTTATATATACCTACCTGTTTATATTTACTTACCTATCTATATCTACCTACTTATCTATATCTACCTACTCGTTAATATCTACCTACCTATTTATATCTATCTACCTATATGTTTATATTTACCTACTTATTAGTATCTATCTATTTATACCTACCTACCTATACTACCTTAATTCGATTAATTAATTGAATTTTTTATAGTATTTACTAGCTAGTTATTATTATTTAGCTTTAGTAATAGTTGTCTAGCTCTAGCGATAGTTGTCTAGCTTTAATAATAGTTATAGTCTAGTTCTAGCGATGGTTATCTAGTTTTAGCAATAGTTATCTAGCTTTAGTAATAGTCGTCTAGTTCTAGTAATAGTTGTCTAGCTCTAGCAACAGTTGTCTAGATTTAGTAACAATAGTTTAGTTTTAGTAATAGTTATCTAGTTCTAGCAAGGGTCGTCTAGCTCTAGCAATAGTAGTCTAGTTTTAGTAATAGTTATCTAGTTCTAGTAACGGTTATCTAGCTTTAGCAACAGTTATTTAGTTTAGTAATAGTGGTCTAGTTTTAGCGACGGTTGTCTAGTTTTAGTAATAGTTATCTAGTTTTGGTAATTGTCCTTTACTAGCTACCGTTTCAGTACCTTTTTAAATAGAAAGGATATAAGGAAGGAAGAAAGGGTAAAAAGGTGGCTATATAGGGTAGAGGTATATATAAAGGCTATTAGGAATATAGCGAGGACTTAATATAGAGCTTTATATTAAGCTTTATATAAAGCTTTATATAGAGCCTTATATAAAGCTTTATATAGAGCCTTATATAAAGCTTTATATAGAGCCTTATATAAAGCCTTTAAGTAATAAAACTATATAAAATCGTATAAAATTATATAAAATAGTTAAATATATTATAAGCTAGTATACTATAGGCTAAAAAAAATAGTAAAAATTAATTTACGTAATTGGCATATAATATAAAAATATTATATTATATTACTTTAATTACATGTTAAGGAATATATAGTTAACTTTTAAATATATTAAGTTGGTTAATTGCGTATTAATTACGCGAAACGCGCTAAACAAAGTCTATTTAAATCTTAGCCTATAAATATTTTTCCAATGTTATATAATTATATTAAGAAGAGCAACATTTTTATTATTTTTATATTTTTATATTTATTATACTATACTATATATAATACTGCGCATATAGCCTCCGGGCTATAGCGCTATAGTACTATATATATAAATCCTTTCTAGGCAGCTTAATATATATTAATAGCTATATTTTAGTAGTTTATAAGCACCTAAGCTAGGAGTATACAGTTCCTTAGTAAATACTAAGTTACTATAACTACTAGGAAATAAGAAAACAGTAGGAAAAACTAAAAGAAATCCTAATACCTATCCCTGTCCTTTTGCAATTTATTTCTATCTTTTTACTCTCTAATATCTTTTTATTAGAGCCTAGTAGGAGTTACCTCCTTCTAGAATCCTATTTGTTTTATCTATTTCAGTTTAGCTGCTTTAAGAGTCTTATAGTCTTTACTATTAACAAAGTGGTTTTTTTAATAATTAATGCCAAGAGGGGTAGTATACTTAGAAGGCTTGCCTATAATTATATAGGTAAAATAGAAGTGGTCTTTAAATAGATATATAGCCGCACAGAATCTATATTTCTTAGTAGAGCACCTATCTCCTATATAGCCGAATTTTTAGCAGCTAGTACACTACGTAGTAGGAGAGACTTTAAGGTATTTTCCTACCTTAATAGCTGTACCTGCAATTAAAATCTCTTTTTACTTAAGGATTTCTTATCTTTTCCCTCGTTCTCTATAGTAAAAACTATAGAGCCAAATCTAGTTTATAGTTTATGTCTTTTTATACTAAATAGTATCTATCTAGATAGTTCTTGTATCTCTATAGCATTAAAGGTCTTAATTTCTTCTTTTAGAAGTTTAGAGCCTCCTTTTCCTAGGAACGGTAGGGTAGGAACACTGTAGGCTATAATTTAAATCCATAGTTCTAGTTTTTGTTCTCTTTAAAGATAAAGCAGTTATACTAGATATCCTTATATTGACTAGAAAATCTATATTATACTCTTCTATAGTTATAAGGAGAATATTTTATTTTCATTTGGTTCTAGCTATAGATACTAAAACTGGTTTTTTTACTTGCAATTTTAATATAAATAGTTAGTTAACTTTGTTTTATATAAAGAAGGTATTTAGGTATTAGCCCTTTTCGTCTATAATTAGGACTAGCCTCCTTTCTTATAGCTGCTTTTTTTTAATACTTTTAGCAGAAGTAGTTACTCTACTAAAGGAAGAGGGGGTAGGAGATAGTTATAAAAAGGGTAGGAAAGACAAAGAATAGAGGTTCTTCTTTAGCCTCTCTACGTAAGTTTCCTTATTAGGGCTGTCTACTCTTAAAGAGCTTTTACTTCTTCTACTAGCTCTTTTAGGATTTTTTTACCTTTTCTTTTCCTTTTATAAAGGGGTTTACTCCAGCTAGGATACTCCGTGTATAGTTCTCTAGCTATTTAACTTATTTTTTTTTATCTTCTTTTTTTTACCTAGCCTTTTATAGGCTTAGGTTAGGATTTCTAGAGCCTTTTATAGGTGTTATTCTAAAGAGAGGGGAGAAAACGATATACTAAGTATACTATCTATAGTAATTATTAGTTTTATTATCTTTGTAGTAGGTTTTTATTTTTTAATAAAAGATTAAAAATATACTCGTTTTCTCCTATCCTAAATAGGCCAGGAGAAGGAGAAGCGGTTTTTTCTATCTTAAGTAGGCTAGAAGAGAAAGGGAAGGAGAAAGTAAATATAGACTTATTATCACGGACCTTATATCGGCAATAGTAGCACTACTAAAAAAAGATATAAATAGGTTAGTTAAAATAATATAGGAGGTGCTAGAACCGATCGAGCTATAAAATAAAGGGGAGCTAAGTTATATAGCTAGTTACGTTATAAGTTTAAAATATAGGAATATAGAAAGGTAGGAATAAGAGGGACGTACTAATATACTAACGTACTAGCGGACTTTGTATATTTCTTAGGCGTAGTATTATATATTTAATGGACCACAGTCCCTACTTAAATAGTTCTCTTTTTTATAGTAAATCTTAGAATATAATTAGAGTTAATCTATTAGGCAACCTACTTTACTAGCTATATTTACGTTATTAACTTTTCTATTTACCTATATACCTAGCCTATTAATAAGTCTACTGTAGTACTTCCTGCAAGGCTTTATTATATATTTACTACTATAGGTATAGTATTAATAAAAGTTAAATAATATGCTACCCAAAGCACTAGTTATAAAGCTATTAACGGTAGTAACTATTTTAGGATTTGGAGGAGATATTAGTATAAGGGACGGTAGCTCGCAAGTAGTTATAATAAATTAACTTAGAAGTGTTATGGAATAAAATAATACTAATAATTAGGCACTACTTTAGCAACTATAAGATATAAAGAGAGAAAAGATTAAGGTATTATTAATTAAAAGGGTTATAGAAGAAAAGCATAAGCTAAAAGGATTTCTTATATAAATAAAGATAAAGATCTAATAAACAGAAACCAAACTAGTAAAGCTAGTAAATTAAGTGGTATATAAGACTATTCTTAATAGGTAGAATACTAGAGTGGTTTAAACCTTATTTTATAGAGATATAGGCTAATAAAGTAGTAACTACTAACTTAGAGGTATAGTACATATTCTTAAGCTAGGAAGAATTTACTAGTAGATTAAATATAAATATATAGAGATCTAGAATTAATAGCAATGGCTAAAGGGAAGCTATATTAACTTACGTAAAGGGGATTAGCAATAGACTATATAACGCAGTTCTAGACACTAGTAGTATAGACTAAGTAGAACTAAGGGGCGTTAATAGTACGGTATAGAGGAGGACTAAAGGCTAAAGTTTAGGCTATTATAATATTAATAAACAATCTATTTAATATAAGAGAGCTAATTAAGTAAGTTATTAGTGTAGATAACCGGCTATATTAAAGCGAAAAGTTAAGAAGAATATAGTAGGGACTAATGTATATAAGAAAGACGTAGTAAGTGTCTAAACTATAGTATAGCATAGAGCCAATGGACTTAAGTAGTACTAAAAAACTAGGAAATAAGATAAAAACCTATAAAAACCTAAAGGTTAAGAATTAAGTAATTAAAGAACTAAGGAGCAGAGGCTAAACTAGGGATCTTAATAGTAGAAAACGTTTAAGCGGACTTTATAGTAAGAAAAGTAGTATAAATAAGGAGCTTATATAAACTATAGGAAATAAGATTATTTTACTAAAGACTATAAAGGTAGTTAGAGTAACTACGCGGTAAAGGGGACTAGATTAGTAGACTATATATATATAAGGGGACGATAATATACTACAAGGAATAAAGAAGTGTTTAATTAAGAGTTTCGCGTTTTATTATAATGACGTATACTAAGTTTATAAAGACGCTAAGTATAGTACAAGCTATTAGCTATAAAAGCCTAAGTTAAGAGAACTTTAAGGTATAGTAGACTTAGATAAAGAATAGGATTAACTCTATAAACTAGATTAGGGTATAATAGGCACGTTTAGCTAAAACTTAGTAGAGAAAGTTCTTGCACACTAGTTTTATTAAAAGGTAATAGTATTTAAGAATTAAGATAATTAGACTATTAGTAGCAATAGAGCAGTAAGAGTAGATAGCTAAGACTATATAAGCTTTAAATATATAATAGAGGTAGAGGCTAAAACCACTATAGAATGGGGCTTAGTAATAGGGATCGAAACTCTAACGTACTCTCATTAGGAAATTTTTTTTAGGCGCGTTGTTGCAAACGAAAATCGGGGTCTGCAAAACCTGCGTAAGTCGCAATTTTGGTAATTTGCGGCGATTTGCAGCAATTTGCTATAAACACATAGACTACCTATAAACGCGCCTGCCCTATCTATGTGTTTATAGCAAATTGCTGCAAATTGCCGCAAATGCTAAAATTGCGACTTACGCCTGCAGGTTTTGCAGACCCCAATTTTCACTTACAACAACGTGCCTAAAAAAAAAACCCTGATGTAGAGGCTCTACACGAGGCTCTACATAAAGCTTTGCGTATAGAGGCTTTACACGAGGCTCTGCACGAAGCTCTATATAAAGCTCTATATAAGGCTCTGCATAAAGCTCTATACAAAGCTCTGTATAAAGCTCTATATAAAGCTCTATATAAAGCTCTATATAAAAGCTCTACATATAGAGGCTCTGCACGAGGCTCTGCGCGAAGCTCTATACGAGGCTCTACGCGAAGCTCTACATATAGAGGCTCTACACGAAGCTCTACACAAAGCCTTTATATGTGCGCGCGACACATTACTATCGGGTCCCCGCTATATTCCCAATAGCCTCTATACGTGCCTCTACTAAGTATACCCCCTATATACACCTCGGTAGCTACCTTATTTTTTACCCTTCCTTATATCCTCCCTACAGAGACCGGGAGGTTCGGTGTCCCCCCCCCTGTGCGCGTAGCAGCGATGGCATCTAATTTCGCTTAAGACTCGCCTAAATTAGTATATAGAGCTAGTAGAATTGGATGCAGTGGCCGCTAGGAGGAGGGCCTCCTTGCACTTTAAAGCTATTCGCAACTTCTCTTCCTTACCAATATCGTGATATTTGCTCTAGATCTTAGTATAATATAGCCTTCCTCTTGTTAATATAAGCTCTAAACATACTGCCGCTGCCGCCGTTAGAAGTCCTTCTCATCCACCCCTTTAAAGGCCTTAACTATCGCCACCTACCTTTATATAAAGCTTAAGTATAAATACGGTTGTGACCCTGCCGCCCGCATTTAGTAGCCAGATTGGCACGTAGCTTAACTTTTTTCTATTAACGGCGTTTAATAGGCTATCACGGCAGGTAGCTGCTTTTGCTAACGGCGAACTTAAGGAAATATTAAACGATTCTAAGGTAGCGGAGGAGGTAGATTATAAGGAGGTTTAACGCTTCTATTAATCGCAGGATTGTAATATAATAAGGGTTCCTCCGTAGCTGCCGCGTCTTACACAGCTTTTAAATATAGGTTCCTATTATCCTCTAAGTTAGTAATAAAACTATTAGTCACCGTACCTCCACCTAAAGCTTAATTTAGATAATATTGGCCACCGTATATAAACCCCGCGTTAATTGCGGAGACCCCCTATACTTACTTTATAAGTATTTAAGCCAATACCTAAGGATTTAACGGCAGAAAGTAAGGAGGAGGAGCCACTACTAAGGCTTTAATTTAAGTATGAATTAAAGCAGGTAAAGCCAAACGGTAGGGGTGTCTTCTTTAACTATTGTCTTTTATTATCAGCTAGGCTTAAGAAGGGCGTCCGGACTTAGAATATAGTTATATATACTTTTACTAACTCTCGCCTAAGCCTCTCGCTCGCATATAGTGGTAATATACTGCCTATAATTAATAAGGCTATTAAGCAGCAGCTTCCTAGCCGCCGCGTTATGCAAGAGTTATATAATGCGTCGGTTTTATATATAGAGAAGAATAAGACTTAAATAACGTTTAAGATTAATCTTAGTTAGGAAGCTAGCTAAAGCTTAATTAATAGTAAACTTATAAGCTTGGTAAAGAAGCACCGGAATATTAATGGCTCTACTAAGCAGCTCTTAGTTAAAGTCAGCTTTATATATATTAAGATAAACAATTAAGCTGGATCTACTGCTTGCTCTACCAATTATTCTACAATAGCCGCGTAGTTATTAGCACAGCCACTAGTCACTATCTCCTTATAGGATACGCCTCTAAGTATACTATAATCCGAATAGCGTAAAGTTAGTAATATTACTTGTCCTCTAAACCCCTACCTAAAGACTATTAAGCTCTAGCTAGAGCTATATAAGGAATAGGAGTATAAAAAGAGGTACCTAAGCTCTTCTTAGTATTAAATCTATTACTAAGTTAATTATAAGCTGACACAGGAGGACCTTAAGAAGTGGGCGCGGGCTATTAAGGATGGTTTAGCTACTATTTGCACACCTTATAGTAAGCTATTAAAAAGCTTTAAGGTCGGAAAAAGGGAGGTAGTAAAAAGTCTTAACTTACCTTTACTAAATCGCCTATACCGAATACTCCTAGTATTGTTAATTAATTCTATATTAATCTAACTAGTAAGTAATACGGGCGTCCAGCTATACCCCTATTAGGGTAAGACCTAACTATAAGATTATTACCTATAGCTCCTCTACCTTATTCGCAAGGCCTAAATTACATAGCTAATCTGCAAGAGTATTTTAACTAGCAAAAGCTCTTAGTACAAGAAGACCCGGAGTAGGAGAGTAATCTTAAAACTGCCTATTAAGTTGCTTATAAGAAGCGGTGGGACTTAAGAATTATTAGGGAGTAGAAGGTAAATAAGAAAGGTAAGATGCTAGTTAACGTAATAATTAATAAGGGAGTACTAGAGGCGATTACTAAACAGGTATATTAAGATATTAAAAACTGGAGGACTTCGCGAGTTACTTAAATTTCCAGTAGTATTAAGGATTTAGAGGAGGATAAGTAGTAGATTTTTTACGCCAGTGTAGCTCTACCTAAGATTTTAGGGTAGAATATAGATTTTACTAGTAATTTATATAAGAGTTCTATAATATACTAAACCAACTAAGGTAACGTCTAACTCCTATTAAAAAAAATACTACGCTAAGGATTATAAGGCTTAATTTAGATCTAACGACTTACTAACTCTTTTATTAATTCTTCCTTATATATACCCGCTATAGCCAAAGTAAGCTCTAGCGTTATTACTCCTTCTACCTATAGTATCTATATACCACCGTAGGAAGTCTCTAAACTCATTACCTTAGAGCTCTAGCTCACTCCTCTATAACCCAAAATGTTATTAAATATACTCCTTTAGCTCACTAAAGAACTCCTTAATTGGATTTAGATTAGGCGAATATATAGGTAGATAGATAAGCACTACACCACGCTTAGTAAAAAAAGACCTAATTCGTCCTAAGTGGTAAAAGCTTATATTATCCATAACGACTACCGACCTTAGAGCTAGATAAGGATTACAGTAAGGTAGGAGGTAGTGTTTAATCCAGTAGTTATATCCTTCCGCGTTTATTAAGCCGCTATATACTAACGATACTAGTATACTATTAACAGTATACGTAGGTAGAATATTAACCCGCTACTCGCCGTGATTATATAGAGTATATAGGATTGGCGTTATACCTACCGGCGCCTAAGCCGACTTTTGTATACCCGTCTTTAAGTTAGCGCTAGATTTGTCTATAAAGATAAGTTGCTTAATAGTAAACTGTAAGATATTGGCCTAGTATTAATTACGGTCCTCCTAACTACGCTCTAAAGTAATGTAATGAGCCTTGCATATAAGTAAGTTATTTCCTTATTTATATATTTAGAATGTAGCTTACTAGCTTCCTACTCTAGCCGGCAACTCTTAGCTCTATAGTAATTATCTATAGGCTTACTATAATTCTAAAACTGTTATATATATACCAAGCCATCTTATCTAGATATAGATTTGGTGCCTCTTTAAGTCGGTAGAGTAATGTAATAATTATCTAAGAGCTTAACGTCCTCTTTAGGCCGAAGTGTATATAACTAAGCCTTGTCCTTCTATACCTCTTTAGTTTCCGCTAAATTCGTTAAACTGCTCTGCGAAAGCACTTGGCCTAAACGTTACACTGTCAATTAGTAGCGCTAGCGTTAATAAGGATTTCTAGGAAGACGTGTTGCTATTCGCGTATATTAGGCGCTATATTTAACGGAGGCAACAACAAGAGTTACACTACGGTCTAGAGCAAATATCATAATATTAGTAAGGAAGAGAAGTTGCGAATAGCTTTAAAGTGCAAGAAGGCCCTCCTCCTAGCGGCCACTGCATCCAATTCTGCTAGCTCTACATACTAATTTAGGCGAGTCTTAAGCGAAATTAGATGCCATCACTGCTGCGCGCACGGGGGACACCGAACCTCCCGGTCTCTGTACCTAGGAAGACACCAGAACGACAGCCAGCAGACGACCGTCGCCGGAGCCAGACGACCATCGCCGGAGCTAGACGACCGTCGCCGGAGCTAGACGACC
>Ga0307515_10021450_pt1 | contig 11453 bp, 5 predicted proteins | sample 17_EM_MG_FD_194513 | JGI IMG/M metagenome (GOLD analysis project Ga0307515, IMG submission 194513) | Populus trichocarpa ectomycorrhiza microbial communities from riparian zone in the Pacific Northwest, United States - 17_EM | ecosystem: Host-associated > Plants > Roots > Unclassified | place... | reverse complement strand
TACATTTTTTTGGATAGTTTTGTTTTATATTTTTGGAGATATTTTATTTTTTATGGTTATGATTTTAATACAAGCAATTTTTTGCTTAAATATGCTTGAAGTTGTTATTGTTACTGAATGTTTAGGTTGACAGGGAAATTGCAACGACTTAAAAAAAATGACAGAATTTTGCATTGTATTCATGCTGTAAAGAAACAAAGAGGTAATTAATTGTTTGTGTCTAGTACAGCAGGATTGATAATCCAGTGGATCTTACAAAAAAATTATAATAGTCCCACGACTGAAGAAACAAATTTATTAGACAAACAATTAAGATAAATAATTTGGTTTAATTACAGTTAATTTTATTCCATGTTTATATATCCCTGTAAATAAGACCCTGCCATTGATAAAGTACATTTTATATCAGAATGGAGTCAAGACACGCAGAAACTAGCAATTGATTAATAATTTCTTGGTATGACAGATTTAATCAAGCCAATATTAGACAAACTGTGTCCGTTAATCTTGAAAAAAAAAACCCTCGATGAATATAAAAAATAAATTCGAAACTTACAAACAAGAAAAAGAAAAATTGAAGAGATCAGTTAACTTTATTTAAAAAATAGCATTTTCACTTTCACGCTTTCACGCATTAAATTTTCAAAATATTCCAAGATCTCTTCAAATTCCTTTTCGGAATAAAAAATTTCTAAGTTTTTCTCTTTTCCCTTATGCCACCACAGTGACTCTATTTCTAATTATGTACTTACCACGTAGTGTTTTAAGTATATTGATAATTAATTAAAATTTAATGAAAAATATATCAAAAGGTTAGGAAAAATAAAAACTTTTTATTAACCAAAGAAAAAAAAGAGAGAAATTATGTTATGTGTCCGATCAATTTTTTAAAAAATATTTAAACATTTCTAGCGTGTTTTAAAAAAAACAAAAAAAAACTTGTAGGAATTAACCCGAAGTGACTTGATCAACTTAGCAAGTTCAAAGGTCACCTGAACAATGAGAAAAAAATGGTTTGACTAGAAAAATTTTCAAGATGATATTTTTTTTAAAATAAAAATATTGAGATATCAAACATATTGGATCGACCCCTGGTCAACCCAAGTTAATATGTAAAATTTGTGACCTGGATCATGAAACCCTGATAATCTAATAGAAAATAAATAAAAAAAAACATATTAAAGTTCAATTCTCAATTGACTCAATATTGAAAAATGAAATTGAAAAAAAAAATCAATTAAAAAAAACTCGAGTCAGCTCGGGTTCATTGTTGTCAAAATCGCGAGTTGACTTTTAAAATCTTACGATTTTACGAGTCAACATGTATATAACGTGTCAAATCAGGTTAAAACTCGAAATCGGTCAAACTTGGTCAAAATCGGTCAAACTTGGTCAAAATCGGTAAAATCGGATCAATTTTACGAGTTTGACCGAGTTTGATCGATTTCAAGTTTTAACCCGCAAAAGTTAAAAAATTTACTTATGGCATCTAGAAAAAATTCTTTTGGTAATAAGCTTGATGTGGGATGGTAACATGGTATAGATATTGATAAGAATTTTAGAAACGTTCAGTGCAAGTATTGTCAAAAAAATTATCAGTTAAGGTATTTTTCGTTTCAAACAGCATTTGGCTTGAATCGCGATTTGGAGATTCAAATTGATGATATTGGTGTTGGTACTTAGTAATAGCACTAATGTTCATAATATTGGTGTTGGTACTAGTAGTGATACTAATAATCATCTTGATGCTAATGATATTGATGAATGTTTGAGGAATAATGAGGAAGATGAAGGTAATGAAGCTGGTTTTAGTTTACATGACACACCAACAGATTGTTTGTTTTAAGTTTGTTAATTATTAGTTAATGAAAAGTTATTTAAATTATGTATGAATTTTTATTTGAACCATGTATTTTAAGTGCTTGAATTATGTATGAATTTTTATTTGAAGCATGAATTTTTTTTTAATGTATTTTAAAATTCATTACGATTTTACGATCCGAGTTTGTTTTGCATTTTCCGTGCTGTGTCAAAATCATGATTTTAACAATCTTGCTCGGGTTAACATGTTAAACTTAGATCATGAGACTGAGATAATCCAGTATAAAAAAAAATATGAAGCTCAATTAATTTTAATGATGAAATTAAAAAATAGATCAATTAAAAAAAAGACTCAATACAACCTAGACTAACCCGCCAAACCCTTTGATCAATTCATGAGACTGAGGTAACCTTATAAAAAATAAATTAAAATAAATTATGAAACTTAATTCTCAATCTACTCAAATGATAAAAATTTTAAAAAATTCGATTACGAAAGGGGTAGAAAAAAAAATCCAAGTATATCGAGTTAACCTACAAAACTTGCAATCTGAGTCACGAGACTATAATAACCTTGTAAAAAAACACAAAAATAAATTATAGAGCTCAATCTCCAATAAATCTAATATTAAAAGATAATTTTTTTAAAAAATAATGAATTAGAAAAAAATTGTTCCAATAATCAATAATGAGAGAAATAATAATTTCCCCCGTTAGTTTTGGTTAATTGACTCCATAAATAACTATTAATATATATTAGTTTACAGATTCAGGCTATGCCGAGAGGCCAAGTTTTTGGCAAACCTAAAAAAAGGTGTTCAAATTTCAAAGAATTGCTTCACATTGTTATTAAATTCACCAATACAATCATTTTGAGTATTGTTTTTCGTCGAGATAAAATTTCCTATTAAAGTACTTTTTATTTATCTCAGTGAAGTTAATGTGTTTAACTTGAGTTATTGGTTTTCTTAAAATAAATAAAAAATTTATAATTTTTAAAGCAAGTTAAAAAGAAATATTAAAATAGTATGTCCATATTTCATGTATGTTTGAAAGTTAAAAAAAAAATCATTAATGTGATAAAATAATTTTAAAAATGTATTTAAAAATTTTAAGAATAAAAAAAAATTTGAATTGAATTTCCATGAATAATTTATTATTAGTATTATTTTTTTATTAGATATATAATAATAAATAATAAATTATTAAAATGCAAATAAAAATTATAATTCATAATTTAAGGTGATGTTAATTGCAGTACAAAGTTTTTTTTTCTTATATGGTTAGCCATCGTTGACAAATTTAATCTTTATTGATTATATTTTATTGAAAATAATATTGTTTTTAATTTTTTTTTAAAATAAAACAATTTAGTTTCAATTTTTTTTTTAAAAAAAATCAAAGCCAATGGCCAGATATGTGGATCAAGGTTGTTAAAATCATTAGTTGACTCTTAAAATCTTACGATTTTACAAGTTGATATGTATCTAACATGTCAAATTGGACTAAAAACTCAAAACTAGTAAAATTAAACTTAACTCGTGCAAAATCAGTAAAATCGGTAAACTCAGTCCGATTTTACGAGTTTACTAAATTTGTGATATAAACCAATTCAGGTTCAAATTTGGCCTTAAAATATCTGCTGACTAGTTTGTAAGATTGAGCATATCTTTCAAACTGTATATTGGATAAAGCTGGAATTTTACAGGAAAATATTAGATACATGAAAATATATTGTGGTAAATTTTCAGGTCAAATGGAGTTAAGAAACATAATATTTCAAAGGGTCAAAGTTAGTAAACTAATATTGTCAAACAAGATCTTCATGTACTGTTTGAGACATATCTAGAGCTACCGGTGAAATTTTGCTTCGATTAAAGTTGGGATAGAAACTAGACATCTAAAACCTTCTAACTATACATCGTATACCCAATAATTAATCAAAACAAGAGAGAACGACATGTTTGAAATCAGGACTCAAATCTGCCAAGAATATACACAAATTGAAGATTCGGGCTATAAGAAAGAATTTTAATATGAAGACTTTATTTATTTATTTATTTTTAAATAATTATTTTTAATTTTAATTTTTTCTAGCGCATTAGACATTATTTAGGAGTTTATTTCATTATTGAATTTATGTTAGTTAATTACTAATTTAAACTCATTACCTACAACCAAAAAGGATCTATTAAGACTTATTGTGATGGGAACAACCAGGTTGTCACTATGTTTATATGTGCTTTTTAATTCCTATCTTTCAGTGATTTCTTTGTATTGAGAAATTTTATTCCGAGACTTTTTATTTCTTCATATCATTAATTTATTAATTCATAGTATCTATTTCTTTCATTTGATTTAGATAACTCATTAATTATAATATTATTGACTTATTTTATCAAATTTAAAATTATTTAATTTCTTGACTATAATTATCAATATATAATTAGTTAAAAAAATTATTTATAAGTTTATAATTTTACGATTCAAGTTTATTTATAATTTTACGATTCAAGTTTATATTATATTTTTTATATCATGTTAAAAAAAATATATTTTTAACAACATTGTTATGGATATCTAAGTTCACACGCAGATTAGGGTCGATAATAATTTGCACAGGTAGGGGTAGCCCAACGCAAATATAAAGCCTTGTTTGTTTTGAGGTTGTAAGATATTTTTGTAATTTTTTTTTATTAATATTAAAAATAAATTTAAAAAATAAAAAATATTATAAAAATATTTTTTTAAAAAAATAAAACACTTAAAAAAATAAAAACCAACTAAAAATTACAATTTATACCTATAGCATGCCGGTAATAAATAAGAAATTAAAAAAAAAAACGTATTTGCCTCGTCATGAAATAAAAATCAGGTAGGTAACTAATAATATCAGGAGAGAAATCGGTTTCTTTAGGAAAACAAAACAAAAATAAAAATGGGAATTTAATCACTTGGGAATTCGATTTTTTTAGCAGAAAGAATTAATTTAGTCAGGGTTTCAAGGTCTCGCCCCCTATTGAACAGAATCTTGATTTTCAGGTATACTGATCTCAACACTGTCAACCGCACTTTCATCTTCCAAAAGTCAAGAAAGAAAGAGAAGGAGAAGATGCAGAATGAAGAACAGCTGACATGTAAAATCGAAGATTTGGCAAATTGTTGTGGAGGAGTAGATGATGATATCATGCAAAAGCAATCAAGTATCCCATTACTTGGCGACAAGGCAATTTCTCTCTTGTTTGAAATTCTTTAATTCTGTTTGAGTTTTTATTTGCATTTTAATTGAAAGGATATATCTTGGGCGATTGGATTTTTTACAACAGGAGCCTTTGTCTACATTAGCAGCCGAGTACCAATCTGCTAGTCCTATCTTGCTTGAGAAAATAAAGGTTGTTATCGTCATCTCGTTTTCTTGTTTTCTTTATGGCTGTCTTGAGTTAATGTACTAGTTGATTATTATCGCTGCTCGTGTAGGTTCTTGGTGACAAGTATGTTGCAATTAGGCGAACACGTGGAGATGGGAATTGCTTCTTTCGAAGCTTTATGTTTTCGTACCTAGTAATGTCTTTGTAACTATTTATTTGGTTTCTATCCTTGTGCTTTTTGTTGGAGGAGGAGGGAGCACAGTATGCGTAATTTACCTTTTTAAATAAGCTGTGGTTTTCTTGAGATAGGAGCATATTTTGGAGACACAAGATAGGGCGGAAGTTGATCGTATCAAACTCAATGTTGAAGAATGTAGGAAAACACTGCAGAGTTTGGGTTATGTGGACTTCACGTTTGAGGATTTTTTTGCGGTAAATCTATCATGTGCATTCTGTTACTCTATGCAAGATATACGTTTATTCATTTTTTAAAACATTTTTGAACTCTTTCAATCTTCTTTTTTTGTGTGCCGGTTATGCAACAAAGACTTTGTTTAAGAATTAGTCCGTGGAGTGAACTGGAGTCAATACATGTGCAAATGTACAAACAAATTCAAAGGAAACTCAGTTTTAGAATATGATTTGGACATTTGAACTCCATGTTTGTAAGTTCTGTTGATTTGATGAATTGGAGTTATAATTTCATTGCTGGCCCCTTCAGACATGAGGTGGACTTCTTTGGAAATATGGACGGTGATTTAAAGAACCACTTAAATAGCTCGTTCACATAAACATTATGGAAAACAAAGAAGGACGGGTATATATATTTTTTTTATACGTGAGGCATGGATGAATTTAGTTAAGTTAATGCAAGCTCTTAATGTTATATTGAGATGCTGATGCCACCAAAATATTTTCTATCTTGTTTCATTTCCTGCTCTATTCTTGAGATGAGAAGATTGATTTTTCTTTTGAGCTTTTAAGCAATGAGTTTTTAAGTCGTGACAAGCTTTCTTCATAGAAGCTTCTACCAAACCGTACCTGCCTTCAAGGCTTTCTTGCATATAATCTGTAACTCAGATTTCATTGTGAAAAATATGCAGTTATTTCTTGAGCAGCTGGATGATGTTCTTCAAGGAAATGAAAATTCAATAAGGTGCCCTTTTCCCCCCTGCTATGTCATGTCTGTTAACTGCTTAAAAAATACAACTTCATTGGAATTTTAAGCTCTCTAAATTACTCATCAGCTCCTGCATTTTTATTTACAACCATGAACTGATATAGTGCTTATGAGGCCAAAATATTAGGTTGTGCTTGTTAATCCTAGTCAATTGACCTTTTTGAGCTCTAAATACAAATTTTATTTTCATTTGCAGTCACGAAGAGCTTCTAAATAGGAGTCGTGATCAGTCTGTATCAGACTATGGTGAGTGTCTTGATGGTATGAATTGATGTTTGCGACCTTCTCCTGACAAATTTGGTTGGTTAGTTGTCATGTTTTTCAGATTTGTGACCACTGGAGAAATAAGAAAACGTTCTCAGTTTTTTGAACCCTTTATATTTGGATTGACGAACACAACAGTAGAGCAGGTTTGTTCAATGGATTATAGTTTCTGGTGTTACTTTCAAACATTTTCCATGCATTGTTAGTTCTGTGCATTTAGTGAAAAACAAGGATGAATTGGTAGCTTTCACTAGCATAACTTAAACCAGTGTCATTTTACATCGAGTCCACAATTCTCCTTATTTTGTCTTTCAAAGTTTTACATTCCAAACCAAACACCATTAATAATTTGTTTAGTCTGTAATTTGATACCTTTTCTCGGTGTCAAATTCATCATGGTAGAAATCCAGTTTCATGTATTTCAGAAAGTTAGATAATGAATGCATAAAATCTTGGAGTTCCCAATTGATATATCTGTTTTGCCTTAGTTTTGCAAGTCATCAGTGGAACCTATGGGCGAAGAAAGTGACCACATGCACATTACTGCACTGTCAGATGCATTGGGTGTGCCAATTCGTGTTGTATACCTCGACCGCAGCTCTTGTGATGCAGGTGTTGTCAGTGTAAATCATCATGATTTCGTTCCTGCTCCAGGCAATCTCCCAAGTGCCACTAGTGCTAGTTCTGAGAGCATCAATCCCTTCATTACCTTGCTTTATCGTCCGGGTCACTATGACATTCTCTACCCGAAGTGATGCTTTCTGCAATTCTGGTAACCTGCTCTCATCTTTTTGGTAGCTATGGTACATGGAACACTTGTGTATGGGTGGGTGGGTGGGACATCTTTTAAGTTATTGAGTCTCACTTGTATATATTGCAGAATGCAGACCATTAAAGAAGTCCGGGTGATGGAGGCTGTCAAGGTCAATTTGAATTATGACGAAACACAAAGTTGCAAAGCAAAGGCCTTAGCCTCATCTGTATTTGTGCTGTACATTGTGATAAATGTTCAAATGCTTCTGAATTGTGAGTGGGGGCCTAAATGCAGGTTGCCTGAAAGTTTCAGACAGTCATCTGTTCCAATTTAGGATGGAGCATGTCCTCACCTGGTGTTTAATCATCTTTGTGAAATTGCATTTGCTGAAAGAGGAAGAAAACTGTTTAATGCATGCCCACCACTCTTTTCCTCCACTTTGTTAGGGAATGAAACATAAGCAAACTTTGTGTTGCCATCATGGAGACTCAAGTCTTGATTTAGGTAGGAACTAAAGTTACTTCCCGCAGCTATGACCAAATTTTTTCAAAGCAAAAAAAAAGTCAAAAGTCATGCAGAACTCTTTGATATTGTCATTAAATCTATTGGACAAACTTGAAACCCTCCAACCAACTCTTTGATTTAGGAAGAAAACTTTTTTTTTTTTTTATCAACAATTAATGATAAATGATAGTATTTTGAAACTAATAGATTGGATAGCTGAACATAAGCATGACAATATTTTTTTCGTTTTTTGCCCTTTTGTTGTGTTCAATTGAGCTATGCTGGAGGCATGGTTGAGTTATCATTATTTTTTTTCTTGTATTGTGGTTTCTCTCCAATTGGGTTTTTATCGGATAAAGTCGAGATAAAATTCAATATAAAATTGAAGAGTTATTGGAGAATTATGGAAAAAATGGAAAAAATTGAATAAGAGTGAAAAATATAAGGGGTAGAGAATTAAGGTCTAAATTGAAGAGAAATTAGAAAATTAAGGACTACAATTAATGATAAATGATAATATTTTGAAATTAATAGATTGGATAGCTAAACATGAGCATGGCAATATTTTTTTGTTGTGCGAGTATATTTTCACCTTCGTGCTGTGTTCAATTGAGCTATGCTTGAGGCATGGTTGAGTTATTTTGTTTCTTTTTTTTCTTGTATTGTGGTTTCTCTCCTATTAGGTTTTTATCGGGTAAAGTTGAGATAAAATTCAATATAAAATTGAAGAGTTATTGGAGAATTATGGGAAAAATTGAATAAGAGTGAAAAAAATATAAGGGTTAGAGAATTAAGGTCTAAATTGAAGAGAAATTAGAAAATCAAGGACTAAATTGAATGAAAATGAAAAATATATCTGATATATGTACCACATGCACCGGCATGTGACAAAGGTGGCCTTACTGTGGTGGTGCATGCAACCTCTTTTGAGCTTCAATTGTGCCCTTACTTGTATTGTTAGAACTGTCTCAACGAGGTCTTTTTTTTATGATGATGCGTGGTGGAAGGAGTGACTTTAGCGACCATTTTTTATGAAACAAAAAAAATTTAAAACGTGACATGGGAAGATGAGATTGAAAAATCAAAACTTTAAGACAAAAAAAAAAAAGCAAAGAAAATAGTAAAAATGCCAAAATGAAAGCAGCCAAAGAAGTTAGAAATTTTACAAAACATGCCACATTTCTATAGTGATTTCATAGTTCAAAAACACCATTTTTTTTAGTGTTTTTGTTAACGGTCTTCATTTCATTCTATAACGCGTTTGTCATTTAGGCTTAAAGTGCGCACTTTTCGGCTCTTGGTAATTTGAGGCTTTATTAGAGGTTATAATTTATTCTCCTTTCATAAATTAGCTTAATTTGAAGCTAATTTCAGCCTACATGTGTATTTAGTAATACGGTGTATGATGTTTTTCAATAATATTTTTCAATTGAAAATATATTAAAATAATTTTTTGAGATATTTTTTAAAATTTTGACATCAACACATCAAAACTATTAAAAAAATATCTAAAAAAATATTATTTAATATATTTTTTTATTTGCTTTTTATATGGATATCTCCATCTAATAACTTGAATCACAGGTTTAGCAAGTTGGCTCGTGTTAACTTTGTTCATTTTTAATTGAATATTTTTGTTTCAATTTCACCCTCCAACAACTCAATATTTTTTTATTTGTTTTTTTTTTCAAATTCATCCTTCAATATTAGGTTGCTTGAAAATTGAGTTTTGTATTTTTTTTATTTGATTTCTATGAAGTTATCTTGGTCTCATGAATTTAATTTATTTTTTTGATTTCAACCTTCAACTTTGGATCTATTGGAAGTAGAGCTTCATAATTATTTGATTTTTATGAAGTTATCCAAGTCTCAAGAACTACGTCACGGGTTTAACTGGTTAACCTGAGTTGACTTAAGTTATATTATCGATTATAATCGAGATAAATTTATATTTGGATTCAATTAATAATGAATTAACAGATTCATATGATAATTGGACTAGGAAAATAAAAAATTGTATGCCAAATTCATTTAATTACATTAGTGATGTAAGAGTTTTTATTTGAAAAAAAAATAGATATTTTTCTTAGTTAATTTTTTTTATTTTGTGTCATTATATTTTTCTAGGTTTTTTATTATTATTTGAAGGAAATAATTTTTCTATTTTATTTTTCTTATTCAATATTACTAGAATTTTTTAGCTTCTTTTTATATGTATAAAGTGTTGTAATAGCTTTTTTACAAGTTAGACATGGATGAATAAAATTAAATATTTTGAGAGTCTCTTTATAATCACGGTTTTCTTGGTCTTTGATGGTTTTCACTTGTAACTAACTTCATTATCCTTCGCTCATGTATGTTTCAGGTGGTATTAGAGCCCAACGATTCCTGATAATTTTTGCTATGTGCGATCAATCATCATGGTTGGAGATCGTAGAGGATGTGTATCAAAACTCAACAATTACATGTAGTTAGTTGTCTGTGTTGTTGAATAACCATAGTTAAAAGAGGTGGTTGTAGAACATGTTGTGCTTGTGTAAGAAAGGATGAGGAGGTTCCTCCACAGGAAAGAGACATCTAAGAACTGTGGAAGAGGGCATGGTTGCGCATCCAGTGAGATGGTGAATAGTCAGATTTGATCACCAGGAAGCGTCACACTGCCTTCTTAATTGCACAGGCGCCACCCATTCGTTAGGAAAGAAAAAGAACGCCAAAGAAATGTTTCGTGAAAAGATGAGAAATTAAAAATAAAACTACTATTACAATTCACAGTAAAAGATCTCTTGATTTACAGTGATTTCTCCGCATCATTTAACTCTCGTTATAATTACCTCGCATTTAAAAACAAAAGGAGAAAAAAAGGAATTGTATTTCATGGTAACAGGTTCACAACCTAGTAAACCAGTAATGGTGATACGATTAGAAACATGTTTAGTTCTTTTAGGTACTACTAGACAGGGGTTCCATGCTAGGCCGTATGTCGGCCTAGATTTTTTTTAACATAAAAAGAATGATGTCAAGGCAACACAAATGTTTATAAAAAAAGCAAAAAATATATGAGACTTGTATCATTGACTCAACTGAGTTTAATGAGCTTAAATAATTTAAATAAAATAAATAAAAAATTCAAAGACAATAAATAAAATAACCAAAAAAATTAACGTAAAACAGATTAAAAAAACCGACTCAAGTCCATTTTGGTTAGCATGTTAAATATGCAATTTGATCGTGATACAAGGATAGCCCCATCGAAAGTAAACTGAGTAAAATTATGAAGTTTAATTATCAAACAACCAAATTATCAAGGGTAAAATTGAAAAACAAATATCAAAGTCGACCCAAGTTAACCTATTAGCCCTGCCTCAATGGGTATAGGATTGAGATGACCTCATAGAAAGGAAAGTGAAAAAAAAAAAACATAAAGACTAATTTCTAATAAATCAAATGTTGAAGGAAAAAAAGTCAACTTTATAAAAGACCTAGAAAAAGACTAAAGTCAAACCATGTTAACTTTCAAAACTTGTGATCTTGGTTATGAATTTAGGACTAATCCCATGAAAGG
>Ga0307515_10021449_pt1 | contig 11454 bp, 10 predicted proteins | sample 17_EM_MG_FD_194513 | JGI IMG/M metagenome (GOLD analysis project Ga0307515, IMG submission 194513) | Populus trichocarpa ectomycorrhiza microbial communities from riparian zone in the Pacific Northwest, United States - 17_EM | ecosystem: Host-associated > Plants > Roots > Unclassified | place... | reverse complement strand
GTGGTGTTTCAACAGCTCGAATACATCTTCAGGTGGGCGATGTCGTTCCACAGCCCGGACTCGAAACTCGCCCAGGCGCGGAAGCGGTAGCGTTCCGCGCCGCTCGGCATGTTCCGCACGAACTTGCGCCAGTCACCCCCGACGGGGTGTTCGGTGGCGAGCGAGCCCAGGATGGCCCAGTTGGCGTCCAGCAGGTCGACGTGCCAGATCACCCACGCGTCGTCGTCGTCCCCACTGGTCACGGTGCCGTCGAAGGTGGCGGTCCCGTTGGGGAAGAGGGTCCACTTGGCACCCTCGACCATCGTGCAGTCCCCCTTCTTGATCACCCCCCAGGTGAACTCCCACGGAGTCCAGCCGGTAAGACGCTGCGCGGCGGCGTTCGCCGCCTCCATGATGGCCGACGGATCCATAACACGGGCCTTTCGCTCGTTCCACTCCTGCAGCTGGACAGAGGAGCGGACGGCGACCTTGATACGCGTCACCGGCCCCGCGTGGCGGGCAAAGCCAGTGACAGCGCCAGGTTCTCGTCGAGGAACATCAGCCCGCGCGCCGCGAATTCGCGGAAGACGTCTTCGACTTGCGAGACCGGCGCGGTGAGGCCGAGATCGCGGTGCACGGCCGCGGCGGTGCGGGGGCGGTCGACGCAGGCGAGGTAGATGCCGGCGAGCGCGTCGTGGAAGGTGTGGATGCCGGCGCGGTCCGGGTGCCGGCCGTCGTGGATCTGCAGGAAGCCAGGGGAGGAGCGGTAGACGAGGAACGGCCGCGGGTGCGTCTGCCACGCCGTCGTCCACGCCGACACCGCGTCCCGCAGTGGGGCGTAGACGTCCGGGTCGAGCGCGGCTTCCGTTTCGTAGTCGAAGAAGTAGGCGACCCGGTCGAGGTCCACTGTGGACGGGTAAACGTGTCGGTAGCTGGGCTCGGGCTCGCGCCGCCGCAGCGGGAACCGGGCCGGCTGGGTGAACAGCGGGCTGAACCGCTCCAGCCACACCCGGTCCGCGCCGGCCGGCGGCTGGAGGTGGACCAGGTCCGGGACGACCGCCGCCTGCGCGGTGTAGGACTCGGCGGTCTCTCCCGGGAATCCCCAGAGGATGTTCCAGCCGACGGAAATCCCGTAGTAACCGGCCCAGCGCAGGAGGTTGACGTTCTGCGCGGCCCGGACACCCTTGTCCATCAGCCGGAGCACCTCCGAGCTCAGCGACTCGAGGCCCGGCTGCAGCCGGTCGACGCCCGCCTCGGCGAGGACCTTCAGCTGCGCCCGGGTCAGGTTCGCCTTGACCTCGTAGAAGATCCGGTAGTCCCGGGCTCCCTCGGTGATCGCCGGGAACAGCTCCTTCAGGTAGCTCGGTTCGAGGATGTTGTCGACGGCGTCGAACCGGAAGCTGCCGTACCGCCGTGCCTGCCGGTCGAGCTCGTCGAGCACCCGGGCCGGCGACTTGGCGCGAAACCGCATGGTGGTCCCGTTGAGCCCGCAGAACGTGCAGTGGTGCTTGGCTCCCCACCAGCAGCCCCGGGCCGACTCGAACGGGATCGTGACGTCGTCGGTGGGCAGCCCGAGCCGCGCCGCACGAGCGAAGTACTCGCTGTAGTCCGGCACCGGCAGGTCGTCGAGCCGGCTGTGCGGCGCCTCGGCCGGGGTCGCGACGACGTTGTTGCCGACGCGCTGGGCGACACCGGGAATCCCGCCGGGGTCCGTGCACTTCGCCAGCGCGTCCAGCAGGCGCGGGAACGCGACGTCACCCTCGCCGAGCACGGCGAAGTCGACGCAGTCCACGGACCGCACCAGTTCCAGGCCCATGTCGCCGTCGAAGTTGGCGCCGCCGAACACGGTGACGATGCCGGGGTAGCGCTCCTTCAGCCGGCGCGCGAGCGCGAACGACGCGGTGTTCTGCTGGAACGTCGAACTGAAGCAAGCCACCCGAACCCCGGCGAACTCCTCGGCGACGGCATCGAGGTACACGGGAACGTCACGCTCGCGCGTACCCAGCAGCCGCGCCGCCGCGGACTCCGCCGAGCCGTCCAGGTAGGACAGTCCGGTCCCGATCTCCTCGAGCAGCTTGCCGTCCGGATCCGGCGCGGCATCGCCGAACGCTTCGACCGAGAACAGCCAGTCGCCGATCTGCCGGCCCCGGTGCTCGGCCAGCGACTGGTAGTAGTCCAGGCCGATTCGCACGGCGAAGTCGAGGTTCAGGTGCAGGGTCCGCACCGGGAACCCGTGCTGGTCCCCGATCGCCTTGAGCAGTCCGAGCTGGATGGACGGCCGGTCGACCTCCAGGAACGGCATGGACACGAGAACGACCGGCGGTTCGGTCATCGTCGTGAACCCGCCCCGCCTACGCGGCGGTTCACCTGATGAAACCCTTGATCATCCGGGGAATCAGGTGCACCGCGACGGCATCGGCGTCGGGGTCGGCGGGATAGCCCAGGAGCAACGAGGCCTGCTCCGGCGTGAAGGATCCGGCGAACCCGTCGGTGAGGTGGGCCTCGCACTTGGTCGCGTTCCAGGCGAACTTGAGGATCTTGTCCATCAACTCCTGCTGCACGGGCAGCGGCAGCGACTCCCTGAACTCCGTGAGCTTGACGCAGAAATCGTCGAGTTCCGGGTTGCTGATGTCGGACATGGGGTTCCTCCCTCTCGTGAATCAACCACTGTGTACTTCGGACAGCCGGGTCAGCACCTCGTCCGCGTCGGGATGGGCGAGGTGCGCGAGGATGTCGTGGGCCCGCTGCCAGCCGGACCGGGCGGCCTCGACGTCGCCGAACTCGCGGTGGAGGTTGGCGATTTCGATGTGCAGGCGCGCTTCTGTCATGAAGTTTCCGGCGCGGTGCGCCAGGTCCAATGCCGTCTCGTAACAGGTGAGGGCACGGGAAGGGTCACCGAGCTGCTTGTGGGCGTAGCCGATGCTGTGCCAGCTCTGCGCCGCGCCCATGTGGTCGGCGAGCAGCGTCTGCAGGTCGAGCGCCTGCTGGCAGTGGCCGATGGCCACGGTGTGCTCACCGAGCAGCGTGTGGAACCAGCCGACCGCGTTGAGCGCCGTCGCCTGCCCCGCCCGGTGTTCGGCCGCGCGGAACAGGTCCAAGGCCTGCTCGGCGTGCGCGAGCGCGTCGGCGACGGCTCCCTGCCGGTCGAGCAGCCAGGCGAACTGGCGGTGCGCGTAGGCCTGCCCGACGACGTCGTCCGCCGCGCCGGACAAGGTCAACGCGGCCTCGAGATCGTCGTGGGCCTCCGCGTGCCGGCCGAACCGGACGTGCGTACCCGCCAGGTGCAGGTGGGCGAACGCCTGCTTGCGCTCGTCACCGAGGCGGCGCGCGGCGGCGGCCGCCGCCGTGAGCACGTCGCTCTCGTCGTGCCAATGTCCTTGCATCGAAAGGAATCGCTGCATCGACCGGGCGAGGTCCCAGACGCGGGTGTCGAACGCGGCGTCCGCGTGGACGGCCAGCAGCAGTACGCGGTGTTCGGCCTCGAACCAGGCGACAGCCTGCCGGCGGTCGATGATCCGTTCGGGCTCGGCCCCAACCGGGAGCGGCGTCAGCTCGGGCGGCACCTCGAGCCGTGGGTCGAGGAACCCGTCCGCGTGGTAGGCGGTGTGCGCGTAGTGACCCAGCACGCGATGCGCGGCTTCCTCCCGGTCGGCGGCGGACTCCGTCTCCTGGACGAGTTCGCTGGCGTAGGCGCGCAGCAGGTCGTGCACGGTGTACCGGCCGGGGGCGTGCTCGGCGATCAGGTGCGCGTGCGCGAGCTCGGACAGGATCGGCCGTGCCTTGCCGGCCGGGACACCGGCCAGGCTCGCCGCCGCGCGGGTGCCGATGTCCGGCCCGGGATGCAGCCCGAAGAGCCGGAACATCCGGGCCGCGGCGGGGTCCAGCCGCAGGTACGACCAGGAGAACACGGCGCGGGCGTCGGTCGCCGGGTCGGTGCCGGAGAACTCGTCGAGGAAGCCGCGCGCGTCCCGCAGCTGCCCGGCCAGCGCGGCCAAGCCGAAGCCGGGATGGGTCGCGGCGCGGGCCGCGGCCACCGCCAGGGCCAGCGGCAGGCGCGCGCACAGGCCGATGATCTCGTCGACCGCCGCGGGTTCGGCGGCGACCCGGCCGGCGCCGATCCGCCGGCGCAGCATCCCCCGGGCGTCGTTGTCGTCGAGCAGGTCGACGGTGAGGGGGTGCGCGCCCGCGACGACCAGGCCGGTGAGGCGGTCCCGGCTGGTCACGACCACCACGCTGCCCGGCGCACCGGGCAGCAGCAGCCGGACCTGTTCCGCGTCGCGGGCGTTGTCCAGCACGACCAGCACGCGCCGGTTCGCCAGCAGGCTCCGGTACCGGCCGGTCTGGGCCTCGAGGGTGGTGGGGAGTCGGCCGCCGGGTACGTCGAGCGCTTCGAGGAACCCGCGCAGCGCCTCGGCCGGGTCCACCGGTGATCCGGTCGGGTCGAACCCGCGCAGGTTCACGTACAGCTGGCCGTCGGGGAACCCGGCGGCGGCCGTGTGAGCCCAGTGGACCGCCAACGCCGTCTTGCCCACTCCGGCGGTGCCCGACAGGACCACGATCCGCGTGGCCGGGAACTGCTCGTCGCTCACCCAGTCGAGGTGGCGAAGCGCGGTTTCCCGGCCCACGAAACCGGGGGTGTCGGGCGGCAGCTGGGCCGGGGTGGTCACCGGCGCGCTTCGCGGCGCGGACGGCAACTCGTCTCGCAGGATCGCGCCGTGCAGCGCGCGCAGTTCGGGCCCGGGATCGGTGCCGAGCGCGTCGGCGAGCCGCTGCCGGACGACGGCGTACCGGTCGAGGGCCTCCGCCTGGCGCCCCGCGGCGTGCAGCGCCCGCATCAGCAGTGCTTCCAGCGGTTCCGCGAGCGGGTACTCCGCGGCCAGGTCGGACAGCGCGGCGATCACCGCGTCCGGGTGGCCGAGGCGCAGCTCCAGCTCGGCCCAGCGGACGGCGGCGTCGAACCGGTGCCGGTGCCAGGTCGCGCGTACCTGCTCGGCCCAGTCGCCCTGAATACCGGCCAATGGGGTGCCCGCCCGGCCGAACACCGCTTCGGCCAGCGCCGCGGCCCGATCGGCGTCGGTGCCCCGCCGGTCGTTTCCGCGCTCGACCAGGCGGTCGAAGCGGAGCAGATCAACGTCGTCCGGATCGATTTCCAGCACGTAACCGACACTTCGGCGCGCGACTCCCGCGGTCTCGCCGGTGGAATCGGCTACCCCCTTGAACAACCGGCGTATTCGGCTCAGGTGGGAATACAACACGTTGCGCGCTTCGGCCGGCGGATCGTCACCCCAGACCCGGTCGATGATCGTTTCGAGGGAAACCGGCCGCCCGGCGTCCACCGCCAGCGCCGCGAGCACCGCCTGCTGCCGGGGCGTTCCGATGTCCAGGGGCCGCCCCGCCACCCGGAGCTGCACCTCCCCGAACAGCACGAACTCCATGCGGCGGCCTTCCCGTGTCCGACGCGTCGCGAATGGCGGAACCGATACTGCTCCGTCCGCAAGATTCCCGCAAGGTCGCCGAGCAGGTCGTGGCGGAACTGTGAACCCGGGAACCGGACAGTTCGAGGAGGGGCCATGTATTACGAGTCGCCGGCACCATTGCTGGAAAACGCCGCCCGAGGTGCGGAATGGGCTTGGCGGGATATCGTCGACCGCTATTCCACGCTGGTTTCGTCGGTGTGCCGTCATTACCGGATCAGGGGCGCGGACGCCGAGGACGTCAGCGGCGCGGTGTGGCTGAACCTGGTGACGCACCTGGCGCACATCCGCGACGCGGAGGCGCTGCCGGGCTGGCTGCGCACCACCACCCGGCACGAGTGCCTGCGGCTGCTGCGGCACCGGAACCGGCAGATCCCGACCGACGCCGCGATGATCGGCGACCCGGCCGATCCCGGCTTCGACGACGCGCTGATCGGTGAGGAACGCCGGGTCGCGGCCCGCCACGCCTTCGCGCAGCTGCCCCCGCGGGACCAGCGGCTGCTCTCGATGCTGATGTGCGATCCGCCGCGGTCCTACCGGGAGATCAGCGCGACGCTGGGCATCCCGGTCGGCTCGATCGGCCCATCGAGGGCGCGCTGCCTCGCCCGGGCCCGCCGCGCACCGGCGGTGGCGGCGCTGCTCGGCAGCGATCTGCACGACGTCCCTGGACACACCCCTCAGAGCGCGCGGGCCACGGCGTGATACCGGCATCCCGGCGTATCACCGCGCTCTCGCACGGCTCCGCTAGCCGAGGAGGAATCACGATGAACCTGTTCCGTTCGAGCCGTCCCGCGCTGGTCGCGGGGGCCGCCGTGCTCGCCTTCGGGGTGTCCGGCTGTTCGACCCCGTCCGACGGCGGCGCGCAGAGCTCCGCCACCGAGTCACCGATGCCCACCTCCGCCCCGAGCGCCGAACCGTCCGGCCCGGAGGTACCGAGGTCCACCGACGACGCCGGGGTCGCGATCTCGATCGCCCAGCTGCCGATCGGCGGGGGTGCCGACCCCAATGATGCCGAAGACCAGTGCGCGACGGTGAACTGGCTGCAGCCGGAACTGTTGCCGGACAACGGTGTCAAGGTCACCGGGTTCCGGGTCACGCCGCCGGGTGCCTTCAGCGCGGGCGGGAAGTGCGGGGAGTCGGACGGGTGTGCCGACTTCACCTTCGGCTCGGGAGCCGACACCTGTTCCGTCGCCGTGAAAGCGCTCGGCACCGGCGGCAACGCGCGGCTGACGGTTCAGGGCAAGGCGGTCTGCGCGCCCGGGAAGGAAGGCTCATGCCAGGACCTGCGAACCCGGGCGACCCCCGGATCGATCCCGCTGACGCAGCCGCGCCGGATCGACGTGCCGGATTCGTCGACGACCGAGACCACCACGACCGAGACCACGACGACCGGGTGACTTCGCCGGCCTCCGGCCGGATCGAGCGCCTCCTCGAAGCGGGCAAGACCGCGATCCCGCCGCTGACGCTGCTCAGCGCGGTGCTGTTCTACTTCGGCTACGTCTCCGCCCGCGCGCGGTACGAGTACTTCGGCGTCGACGTCGACACGATCGGGCTCGGCACGCAGGAATACATCATGCGCAGCCCACAGCCCCTGCTCACCCCGCTGCTCGTGTTCGCCGCGGTCGGCGTCGGCTCGGTCGCGGTGCACGCCGTGGTCCGGAAGCGGATCCAGGCCGCGGCCGCTACGCGGCGGGCGACGTCGATGCGCCGGCTGGGCCGTGTCGCGCAGGCCGTCGGGCTGGGCACGCTGACCACCGGTCTCGTGCTGCTTTTCGGCTACGCCTTCCTACGGGACTGGCGGCTGTACGAGCTCGTGACCCCACTGCTGATCGCGGTGGGCGGCACGCTGTTCCGGTACGGCTCGGCCGTCCGGCGGCTGCTGCGCCCCCCGGGCGACGAGACGCTGGTCCACCGGAGTTCGGTCATCCTCGGCTACCTGGTGATCGCCGTCAGCGTGTTCTGGATGACGGCCACGGTGGCGCAGTGGTCGGGCCGCGGGCTGGCGATGTACGAGGCGAGCCGCCTCGACAAGCTGCCCAGCGTCATCCTCGACACCAAGGAGAGCCTGTTCCTGCGAAGCCCCGGCCTCGAGGAGACGAAGCTGCCGCCGTCCGAGGGGCAGACGTTCCACTACCGGTACCGCCACCTGCGCCTGCTGATCCACGGCAAGGACCGGATGTTCCTCGTGCCGGACCGGTGGTCGGCGAGCAACTCGACGATCATCGTCCCGCTGGACGGCTCGGTGCGGGTCCAGTTCCAGTTCCAGAACGACCGGCCCTGAGCCGTCACCCCGCCGTCGTCAGCTTCCCAGCCGGTCGCGGAGCACGTGCTTCTTGATCTTCCCGGAACCGGTCAACGGGAACTCCGTGACGAAGCGCCAGATCCGGGGTGTCTTGTGGGGCGCGAGCTTCTCGCGAACGTGGGCGAAGAGTTCCGCTTCGCCCGCGGTCTCGCCGGGGGTCAGCCGGACGAAGGCCGCCACCTGTTCTCCCCACTCGGGGTCGGGGACACCGACGACCGCGACCTCGACCACGGCCGGATGGGCGAGCAGGACGTTCTCGATCTCGCGGGGGTAGATGTTCTCGCCGCCGCGGATGATCATCTCCTTCACCCGCCCCTCGATGCGGAGGTACCCGTGGTCGTCCATGGTGGCGAGGTCGCCGGTGTGCAGCCAGCCCGCCGGATCGATGGCCTCGGCCGTCTGGTCGGGCCGGTCGAAGTAGCCCCTCATCACGTGGTAACCGCGCGTGCACACCTCGCCGACCTCGCCGCGGGCGCGCACGTCGCCGGTGGCGGGATCGATGATCTTGACCGCGCAGCCGGCCAACGGCTTCCCGAGCGTTTCCGCCCGGTTCGTGGGACTGTCGTCGAGCCGGGTCATGGTGATCCCGGGTGAGGCCTCGGTCTGCGCGTAGACGATGCTCATCGGCACCCCCACCGCGGACTCGACGCGCCTGACCAGATCGGGCGGGGCCGTCGCGCCGCCGGTGAGGGCGTAGCGGACGGACGAGAGGTCGGTCCCGGCGAACCTCGGGTGGCTCAGCAAGGCCAGGAGCATGGTGGGGACCCCGCCGAACACCGCGCCGCGTTCGGTTTCGATCAGCTCCAGCTGCAGCCCGGGGTCGAACCACGGCAGCAGGACCTGGGTGCCCAGCGAGGCGATCGGCGCCAGGGTGGCCAGCACGCAGCCGGCGGTGTGGAAGAGCGGCATCGGGTTGACGAAGGCCTCGCCGGGCCGCATCTCCAGCGTCCGCACGTAGGACAGCAACGCGTTGTTGGTGATGCCGCGGTGGTGCAGGACCGCGCCCTTGGGGGTGCCGGTCGTGCCGGAGGTGTACTGGATCTGCGCCGGGTCGTCCGGGCTCACCGCCGGCAGCACCTCGGTGGGGGAGCCGGATTCGCGGAACGCCGGCCAGTCTTCGAACAACACCGTCTCTCGCAAGCCAGGGAGGTCGGGACGCAGGCGGTCGAGCGTCTTCGCCATCGGGTTGCCGCGGTAGTCCGTCACCAGGAAGATCCCGGTCGCCCGCGACTGGCTCAGAACGTGCCGGAGCTCGTCTTCACGCAGCGCGGGATTCACCGTGACCAGGGTCAGACCGGCGAGCGCGGCCGCCAGTTCCAGCACCACCCACTCGGGGATGTTGTTGGCCCACACGGCCACCCGCTCGCCCGGCTGGAACCGGCCGAGCAGCGCCCGGGCCGCCTGTTCGGCTTCCACCAGCAGGTCCGAGTACGACCACCGGCGCCGCACCCGCGGGTCGGGAACGCCTTCGACCAGTGCGGGCGCGGCAGGAGCTCGCTCCGCCGCTTCGCGGAGCAGGGAACCGACGGTCAGCTCGCGCACCGCGTCCGCGTCCACCGCCGGTGTGTGGGCCAGGTCCGCCATGGTGGCCTCCTCGGATCGGGTACCGCCGTCGTGAGTCGTCGTTGATCTCACAAGAGTTACGGCGTCACACCGAGCTGACCAGATCGACCGCGGGCAGTAAGAGTTGTATAACGCTCTACACGGCCACGCGGTGGCGAAACTCAGCGGGTGGTGATGCCGGTGAGCACGAGGTCGATCCCGCCGAGGAACTGCTCACGGTCGTCGTGCTCGCGCATCTGGGCCGCGACCGCCCTGGTGAACGGGTAGTCGTCGGGGTCGAGTTCTTCCCAGGCCGTCGCCGCGGCGTCGAGGTACTCGGCGCGATCCACGCCGGGGCTGTGCACGCGGACGCTCGCCGCGTTCGCGGCGTTCTGGGCGGCGGCGCCGAGGATGTAGTGCACCAGCGCGGACGTCGCGGTGAACCAGCTGCTTTCGGGCACGTCCAGCGCGCGGACCTGCCGGCCGATGCGTTCGAAGATCCGCGGTGTCACCGAACCCCAGGGGCTGCGGGAGAACTGCGCCGAGAGCTGGGTGGCGAGCCACGGGTGTGCGTCGATCGCGTCGAACAGGCCGAGCGCGACGGCGCGGATCTCGTCTTGCGGCGAGTCCTGGGACCCGCCGGGCTCCAGGGCCGGCGCGACGACGGCGTCGGTCGCGGCGGCGAGCAGCTCGCCCTTGTTCGCCACGTGCCAGTAGATCGCCCCGGCCCCGGTGGCGAGGCGCTCGGTCAGCACCCGGAACGTCAGCCCGCCCTCGCCGGCCGTGTCGAGCAGCTCGACGGCGGCCTCGACGATGCGCTCGCGGGAGAGCGCCTCTGTGCGCCGCTGTGCCCGGCGCGTCGGTGGTGGCATGCCTCCAGTTTGACACATCTGGAATGGCGTTCCAAGATGGAATGACATTCCAGAGAGGAGTCATCATGAACACCCACGTCACGATCATCGGCGCCGGACTCGGCGGCCTCACCCTGGCCCGCGTCCTGCACGTCCACGGCATCCCGGCCACGGTCTACGAGGCGGAGCCGTCCCCGGCCGCCCGCACGCAGGGCGGGCTGCTCGACATCCACGACCACAACGGGCAGCTCGCCCTCGAGGCGGCCGGCCTGACGGAGGAGTTCCGCGGCCTCATCCTGGAAGGCCGCGAGGCGACCCGGATCCTGGCCCCGGACGGGACCGTCCTGTTCGACGAACCCGACGACGGCACCGGTGGCCGCCCTGAAGTGCACCGCGGCGAGCTGCGCCGCGTCCTGCTCGACTCGCTCCCGGAAGGCACTGTCCGGTGGGGGCACAAGGTGAGCGGCGTCCGCACCCTCGGCGACGGGAGCCACGAGGTGACTTTCGCCGACGGCACCACCGTCGTCGCGAGCCTGCTGGTCGGCGCCGACGGCGCGTGGTCCCGGGTCCGCTCATTGCTCTCCGACGCGGTGCCCGAGTACGTCGGCACGTCGTTCGTCGAGACCTACCTGTTCGACAGCGACACCCGGCACCCCGACAGCGCGAAGGCCGTCGGTGGCGGTGCGCTGTTCTCGCCCGTGCCGGGGAAGGGGATCCAGGCGCACCGGGAGAGCGGCGGGAACCTGCACACGTACGTGGTGCTGTCCAAGCCGCAGGAGTGGTTCGCCGGTGTCGACTTCACCGATCCGCCGGCCGCCACCGCGCGGATCGCGCGGGAGTTCGAGGGCTGGGCGCCGGAGCTCACCGCGCTGATCACCGACGGGGAGACCCCGCCGGTCCTGCGGCCCGTCAACACCCTGCCGGTCGAGCACCGCTGGGACCGGCTGCCGGGGGTGACCCTGCTCGGGGACGCCGCCCACCTCTCGCCCCCGAACGGCGAAGGCGCCAACCTGGCCATGTACGACGGCGCGGAACTCGGCAAGGCCCTCGCCGCCCACCCCGGCGACGTCGAGGCCGCGCTCGCCGACTACGAGCAGGCGCTGTTCGTGCGCAGCGCCGAGGCTGCCGCAGAGGCCGCCCGCGACTTCGAAATCTGCTTTGGTGACAACACGCCGCACAGCCTCATCGGCCTGTTCACCGGACAGGAGCAGACCTCGTGAGCCAGTGCCATGCCGTGGATCCCGTTGTGCACCAACAAGTTCACGGCCCGGCATTCGGGATCCGCCAGCGCCGCACCGCGCGGATC
>Ga0307515_10021448_pt1 | contig 11455 bp, 10 predicted proteins | sample 17_EM_MG_FD_194513 | JGI IMG/M metagenome (GOLD analysis project Ga0307515, IMG submission 194513) | Populus trichocarpa ectomycorrhiza microbial communities from riparian zone in the Pacific Northwest, United States - 17_EM | ecosystem: Host-associated > Plants > Roots > Unclassified | place... | reverse complement strand
TTTCTAAAACAATATTATTTTGAATTCAAGCTTAACTTATGACCTGGTTATTAGCCGACTAGGTTTTATATTGTTTTTAATATTTATATAATGAAATGATATAAAAAGTGGGTTTGAAAATATAGTTCGTGTAGTTTTTAAAGTTTTTATTCTAAAACATATTAAAATAATATTTTTTTATTTTTAAAAAATTATTTTTGACATTAGAATATCAAAATGATTTAAAAACATCAAAAGCATATTAATTTAAAATAAAATAAAAAATAAAAAAAATTTAAATTTTTTCAAAAATGTTTTTAAAACACAATCAACATTTAATATTGTATTTTATTAAAATAAATTTGTTATCAAATTAAATTTGACAATGTAGAATACGGTTTTATAATCATCTAACTTAGTCTAACTTAGTTTGGTGTATCAAGTTGATCCAATGTATTTAAATTAAAAAAAGAAGTGATTAACACATGAATATATCCAACAAATTGTTTTCATTTTTTTTTTGGTAAGAAAGGGTAGTCTAAACAGTTTGGTAAGAAAACTATTATTTAGCCCTGTGTTGTAGCAAAATAATCAGTTAAATCCCTTTGGTTGTAAAACCTCCATATCTAATCCCTATTTGTTTTTTTTTATTTTTATGACTTACTTATCCGCTACAATTAATTACTTGTTTTCCTATTACCTATTTATTTGTTACCTATATAAAACAAAATATAAAGGGTGTTTTAGAAAAACATTTTGTGGACATCTTGATTTTTTAACCATTTTCAAAACCCTAAGGACTAACCTACAATATAATCATAAACCAGGGACTAAATAAGTAATAATCTACTGTTTATAAGAAGCTAGACGCCATATTAACCGGTGGGGAAAAGGTGACACGTCGTTAAGAAGGCAATTAGACCGCTAATAAGGAGACGACGAGTCGGTCCCAGATATATTAAACGACATTCCAAAAACGAGAAGGGGCATGTTTTGAAAAGTAGCAAGCAGCAGAGACAGAGTTGAGGTTCAAGAAGAGGGCACTCTCTTCCTGTCAAGCTGTAGGTCAATTTCTTCTTGTTTTCTATCAAATGGCGAGTCATCTGCCTATAGTGCAATTCGAAGACAAAATAATGAAAACCGTGGAAGATAATGCTGTGGTAGTGATAATTGGAGAGACTGGTTCAGGAAAGAGTACTCAACTCTCTCAGATGCTTCACCGCAGAGGCTACACCAAATCCGGAATTATTGCCGTCACTCAGCCCCGTCGAGTCGCCGCCGTCTCCGTTGCAAGGTCTCAACAACAGCTTCCAACAAACTTCTTCGTGTGTTTGCTAACTTTGTTGCTGCTGACTAAACTTGTACGTATGGTTCTTTAACAGACGCGTTGCGCAGGAGCTCGGCGTTACTCTTGGGGAGGAAGTGGGTTATGCCATTCGATTTGAAGACAGAACTTCAGATTTGACCCGGATCAAGTAATGGAGCTCAATCCTACTATATATATTTTTTAATTTCTTCGTTTGTCATGTCTTATTAATTATAGCACGGTGAACTGCGCAGGTACCTTACTGATGGAGTGCTCCTTCGCGAATGTCTGTCTAACCCGGAGCTTAATCAGTATTCAGTGATCATATTGGATGAAGCTCATGAGAGGAGTTTGAACACGTAAGGAAGGCCTTTGAAATATGCTTTGTTTGGTAATATTGCTTCTTCTTCTTCTTCTTTTTTTTTTAATCATATGTCCACTATGTTTATCAACTGATCCTCCCTCAGGGATATTTTGATGGGACTGGTGAAACGTTTGGTTAAAATGCGTGCCTCCAAATTGAAGGTTCTCATCACTTCAGCTACTCTCGATGGTGAAAAAGTATCAGAATTCTTTTCGGACTGCCCTGTATTGAATGTCCCTGGAAAGTTATACCCGGTGGAAATATTGTACAGTGAGGAGCGTCCTAAAAGCTATATCGAGTCTTCTTTCAGAACAGCTATGGGTATGAAAAGACAATATTCCTTTGTGTTTGGCTTCAATTAATGCCATGTTTCATTCCCCTAGAGATTCCTACTATACATCCCCATCATTTAATATTCATCCATAGTACATAGTGGGAAATCGTTAAATGGACATGTTTCTGGTGTTATTCATCCAAAAATATCTCCTTCTTTTTGCCAATTCTATAAACAAACTGGGTATTAATTAGGTAGCTGCAGCCGATATGGATTAATTAGGTAATTGCAGCCGATATAGGTCCAGGATTGACATTTATAGAGTGTAAGTTTAAACAATCTTGGCACTGATTTTGATTGAAATTTTGTTCAAATAGAAAAAATGAGCATATGTCAAGAATTTGTAGCTATTCTTCCACTCGTTTCCAGATGCTTATCATTCAACACCACCAATCAGGTTTTCAATCTTTATTGTGCTCTGTTTTGCTACAGTATAAATTAACTTTAACATCTCTTGCGCCTTAATATAGGATGTCAATAATACAAATTTAAATTACAAAGTGGGTTGCAATCTTCTGTTCACTGTTCAGAGTACTAAAGGAATTTTAAGCTACCTTCAATGAAAAGTTTCAGTTGCCATCTTAATTAGGGTGAAATTGAGGGTATTTTCATTTTCAGTGCTTATTTTGTTATTTTCGTATTCAATTAGCTGTAGACATTATACTGCATCCAGCACTGCCGTTCTGAAGCTCAGATACAGGGGTGTTGTCATTGGTTGACAGCAGCATTAAGTTAGTTACATCTTATCTGACATGGATCAAACAATGAAGGAAATGAATAACTGACCCTAAATGTATTGGGATTGGGATCTAATTGATTTGCGTAAATCTGCAGTAAAGTTGTTTGGGTAGATAAGTAGGTGGGTAGAATTTGTTTTTAGCTGTCCGCTTTGTTTTCTGCTGGCAGCTAATGTTTCCAATATCTACATATACTATATAGGAAATGACAGTGATGTATTTTTTGAGTGCTTCTTGCTAAATACATCTGAAATACCTCACATTCCTAGTAACCATACGCTCCTCTCTGGTTTCAATATATTGAAAAGGGCAGTGACTTGCAATGTTTTGTGAATTATATTTTTTGTTTGATAAGTTAGCTTGTTGATGAGGTTTTTCTGCCAATTGTTCCTCTCAGATATACATGTTCGGGAACCAGAAGGTGATGTCTTAATTTTCATGACCGGACAGGTGATGTTGAATTCGGCTCTACCCTTCTGCTTTGACGATTAAAATTTTTGTGTTGCTATTGATTGTAAAAAGTCACTTTTGGCCTTGTGCAGGATGATATAGATAAATTGGTTTCAAAGTTGGAGGATAGAGTTCAAAGCCTAGAGGAAGGCTCCTGCATGGATGCAATTATCCTTCCACTTCATGGTTCTTTACCACCTGAACTGCAGGCAGGTCTTTCATTTTTGCTTTTTGTCCACAAATGAAACCAAGTAGGCTTATTTATTGAACTCTATGCCTGCAATCGTCGGGATCCCTTTTGGGATCATTCCATTTCATATTGATACCTTTCAGATTTTTGTTTGTCTTTGAACTAAAATTTTGAGTCTTTCACACCGTTTAATCAAGCGAAAAAGAAACTAATGAATTAACAAACCTAACAGGAATCTTACCCAGCATTTCCTGTTGGTCTTGTGTGGTAGAAATAATCCCAAAGTGCATATCTTCCTTTTGAGATGTCATTGTCTTCTCATTCTCACTTACATGCACAACTTTCTCTCTCAACTATTTGAAAGTCAGGCTGGAGTCCATTTTAATTTCTTGAGATGTAGATCACGGGGCTTAAAATCTCATTATACTTTTGTGTTTGACAGCCATGTGTTTCCCATGACTCTTCAGGTGCGTGTATTTAGCCCTCCACCTCCAAACTGTAGGCGATTTATCGTTGCAACAAATATTGCTGAAACTTCTTTGACTGTTGATGGCGTTGTGTAAGGACAATCAGACACTTATCATGTACAAGTGCCTTTTGTTGTAGTTGTATTCTTTATGCAATTTGTGCATGTTTATTTTGTTTAATGCAATTTTCATGTCAAGATTGTTGTTCTTTCACTGATTCATTTGCCTTCTTTACTCTAATCTGTTATTTTGGTTGCAAATTATGTTTCAATGACAGATACGTTATTGATTCTGGATATGTAAAGCAACGGCAATACAACCCGTCAACCGGCATGTATTCTCTTGATATTGTTCCAATTAGCAAGTAAGCAGTCTAATTGAATTTTATTTATTTATTTTTTACCTTATACTTGAAAATATTGTACTCTTTTGTTTTTCATGCTTGAGTCAGTCTTGTTTCTAACGACAAAATCTTGTTCTGAGGCTCTCTTTCTCCCATTGTGCAATACAATTTTATTTGTGTTAAATGGTGGTCATTGAGATCGATGAGAAGGTAAAGAAGAGATTTGTTCTGCCAGCCTCACTCAATGTCATATATCTGAGCAAATGCATTTTGCAATAAATTTGTTTACTCAAATTGGTAACTATGGTTTTGCACTCTTACTGTTTCCTTTTTTCTTTTTCTTTATTTGTCTTTGTTTGCTTGTAACTATATCCAAAGAAGTTGGGGATGAATTGGAAAAATGTATCTAGAAACCTTTTTTGTTACAAGACCATGCTTGTCATTATCAACAAAGCTGTGTTCTTACAACAACCTCTTGTCATCATTCTTCATTTTATGTTTTGAGACATACATTACATGACCACTAAGCTGACACAAAGTGTTTATATAAGTGTTCTGGTTATTACTTAGTAGATTCTCAATCTTTTTATAGGCACGCTTGTGCCATGAGAAATTGGATTCAGAGTATTCTGGGCACCTGATTCCCATATTTTGCAGGGAATGCTTATTTTTAGTGTTAGGTATGGCTAATAAGTTGAAAATCATCTATTTTTTGTGTCTGTATATGCCGCTTAAAAGCAGCAATATTACCATAGTTCTATTACATTAGTGCTTCTGTGCAATAGATTTAAGCCTGCATTTCATCACTGACCAGCTATACAGCGAGAAAAGTACCTAAGGGTTTCTCCACCCCTTCTCTGGGATTTGTTTCCCCATATTATTTTATTTACTTCCAAAAGAAAAGGAACAAAGTTATTGAGATATCATAGCACCCATGCTTCACTTTACCCTCCCAGTTATCTTTTTGTAAATACTAAGGGTTGTTTGGTAAAGTGTTTCAAGTGCTTCTGGGTTGAAAAACCAACAAATTGATGTTTTTTGGGTGCTTCTGGATGGTTTTGATATGAAGATGTCAAATGCATGATGCTTTTTCCTCCCAAAAGACTTTTGCAAACGTACTGGAGACGCATCACCAAACATACCAATTCTGCAAATATTTTTCCTTTGGCAATAAGGTAACTTTTCTGGCTTACTTGATTGCAGAGTGCAGGCAAATCAGCGTGCAGGACGAGCTGGAAGAACACGACCTGGAAAGTGCTATCGGCTATATTCCTCTGAGGTTTACCAAGAAGAATTGCTTGATGTAACAGTTCCTGAAATACAGCGGTCTTCTCTTGCTGGGAGTGTTCTTTACTTGAAATCATTAGATCTGCCAGATATTGACATTCTCAAGTTTGATTTTCTCGATCCCCCTTCATGTAAGCAATTAACATGTTCCTGGTCTAAAATCCGAGTTCTCAACCAACATCTATATCTCCTCTCCCTTCTGCTAAGAAAAAACTAGACCCTAGAGAGCATAAGTGAACCATTTGTGTTTTCTTCTATATAGTATATGAAACCTAAATCTGATTATCTTTGTTTCAGTTGAGTCACTAGAAGATGCTTTAAAGCAACTATATCTCATTGATGCCATAGACGATACTGGTTTGATCACAAGTGTTGGACAAACGATGGCTGGTAATGGATTTTAATCCCTCTCATTATTTGCTCCTATTCACTAAATTCGTGAGTGTGCCCATAATTTAGAGTGCTTTATTGGGGTTTTGTCAAATTTGCTTTGAAAAGTTGAACCAATATCAGTTGCTCTAATGCATCACAGCCTTCCATCTTTTCTGTTATATCCATTTTTTTCCATTCCAGTGAGTATTGCATTAATCTTCTTGCTATCAACAGCTGCCTACTCATCATCTTATTAGACCTTCTCTTGTTTGAGTGAACTATATTTGTCATATCACTTGCCATCTTGTGGTGGTGGTCAGGGTCCACTTATTAGTGGTAGTGTTTACTTTATCCACATGCAGTTATTTGGAAAGGATTGAATCTCCTCCCATCAACTACAAACTGAATAGCTTTGGAGTTAATTCTTGGTCTTATTGAAGTTCTGGTGGGAAATCTGCAAATTGTATTTTTCGTTTTCTTTTTTTACAAGTTACAGTTATGTAAGAGTAGAAAAGGAAAGACTTTCAGAACTACCAACACAAATTTCCACACAACCAGTGTCTTGATGCCCAATTACCATGAGCATCCACAACAAAAATGTTGGAATATCTACCGCCATTAGTTCCATAAACTTCTAATGCTAGCTAATCCTTCTATTTTTCTTGACTTCTAATGCTCACTCATCAGCAAAAATCTTGTTATTCTAAGCAGTTTTAAAATTTTGCATGCTTTTGATATCTATAAAATAAAATTTTATGTCACAAGTTTGCTGACAATATTATCTTCTTTTGACTCAGAACTTCCACTAGAACCCTCACTTTCAAGAACCTTGATGGAGGCAAATGAGAATGGTTGCTTATCCCAGGCTTTGACTGTTGCAGCCATGTTGTCAGCGGAAACCACGTTACTTGCTGGACAAAGGTTAGTTTGTATCTATGCACTAGATGGTCCTTTTTGGCTTTTTCGAAGCTGTTATTATTTCAAATCATGTCTTTTATTTTGGAATTGACTAATGTCAGTATAGGTAACATCTCAACTTTGCGAAGCCAAAAAAAATAGAGAAAAGGAAAAGGAAAAGCTAAATGAGTAAAATAATATAGCTGCTGCTTATATTCCTTTATATGTTTATTTGCTTGTCTCCTGATCTTTTGTTGAGCTGCATGTTTTGTGACCCCATTGCCTTTTGCATTTTTTGTGCTACTAATAACCTAAATTATGCTTGTCTTTCTTATTCCTACTTTGAGATATTATCTTGCATCACTAAAGATGCTGGATCCTAATATCAGTGATCTGAATCTAAAAATTGTTTGAGAACCATGTGCCAATGCTAATTTGTTTAACTAAAGGAACACCGCTTGTGGATAGTTATAGGTTTCTGTTGGTGTCTAGAAAAGTCAAGATGTTAATAATTTTTCCACATGCTAAACAGTTACTCGAATCAACATTCAACGCTGGGTGTGGCACCTATCTGTGCTTTTCTGATGCTAAAAAAAAGAGTATTTTCTGTATTCAAACTTTGCCTTCTTAAATACCTAAACTATTGAAGGCTGAAAACCGGCATTGATAATTAATTGATCCACTTTAATTAACTGCAGATTGAACTTGAACCTTTGACTCACAGTAATGATGTGTGTCTGTGTGTGGCTTTTGACTCACAGTAATGATGTGTATATATGCGCCTTTGACTCACAGTAATAAAGTGTACATACACCTCAAAGCTTAATTAAGGTTTTGACTCTGCAGTAGCAAGAGTAATGAAAAGAAGAGGAAACACCCTCCCCCCGACCTTCCTGATGGTTCTGGTTATGGTGATCATGTTCAGTTGCTACAGATTTTTGAGCAATGGGATCAAAACGAATTTGATATTGGCTGGTGCAAAGACAAAGGTTTGCAGGTAATTTTTTCTTCTGCGTGTAAAAGCTTATATTTTGACCAACTTCCAAATCATCTTTGCTAGACTAAGGTTAAGTCATACTATTACATGTTTTCCTATCTGATAAAAAGTTACTTCTAAATCAAGTGTGTTTTTTCAAGTATTTATTTCTTTTATTGGGCTGAAAGGCAGAGGAATATGCACTGTCTGTGCTACAGATTATTCATATCTGCCCTCATTTTCTTGCAAATGCCTGGGCCTTTTGGCAGTAAAAAGAAGCCAAGGCACCTAGTTTTTTGCAGAATTCATTTATAGATACCAGCAAACTCAGTCTGGTATTTAGCTTTAATAATGTATGTGGTTTACAATCTGTAGGTGCGAGGGATGATGTTTGTCAAAGATGTGCGAAGACAGTTGTCCCAGTTAATGCAAAAAATAGCAAAGGGTTAGTAATTCTATTTTTAGGAACATTGACACCTATATTGTGATATGGTATCATACAGATATTTTTTCAAAATAGATCCTTTATTTCACATGTCTAAATCGCCTTCATTGGCAAGATGTCATTTTCATGTTTAGTTTTGTTGTCCAGTAACATTGAAATTGTTGGGGGCATAGTTATAGATGTTCTGCTGGTTGCTGGCTTTTCTTTTTAGAGGAACTAATTTATTTTTTCCTTCATATTTATAGCAACTCAATTTCTTAGCTCAATATTGAATTGAAGATGATTGACCTCCTGTAAAATAAGTCCTTCAGTGTAAGGTGGAAAGGCTATCAGATGGGAGAACAATGCAAAATAAACACAAGGAATTTTGTAAGAGACAAATTAGCTAGGCAAGTACCTCCCATGCCCAATGCTCCATGAGAAGTGCAGGCCTGCAATACCTTAGCAAACTGCCTTGCCTATTGGCATTTGAGGTTCTAACAGTGTGCCTTGACCTGGTACCTCAGCAAGCACGTTGTGACATCACTGGTGTTGACACTTCAAATACAGTCACAGAACATGTTTGGTATTTAGTGAGGACAATTTGACATGAAGTGATATGGTAACTGGTAAGAAAATTTGGGGCTTCATAAATGTGGAGATGGAGATACAGAAGGAAACAAACAAGCACAAATACAAGTGCAAAGTAGTCAAGTTCATAGCAAATGTTAAAAAGGAAGAGGCTGATTCCAGAGGAAACAAAGGATGAGATTGAAGGCTATGAATCTAGTGATGGAGGAGAGGAGAGAATGGATGTTGATGATGATGATGCAGTGGATGCTGATGAAATTAACCCCTTGGGGTTTTGCCTTCCCTTGAAAACCACCAATTAGCAGCCACATTCGGGATTAACCACAACTCTCTACCCTACCCTGCACTTCATATGATATTGATGTGGTGATATTTAAATAGTGTTTGTGGTGTGATATTAAAATGAATTTTGTTCACTTCATAATGGGTTTACAAGGATGACAGTGTTAAACTTTTATGTTGAACAAATGCTTTTATTTGATGATGATATTAGTGTTTCTGTAGTTGCTTAATTTCTTTCTAGTGCGCGTGTGAACATCTATAAAGTCTGTCTATATATACATATCAGTAAACTAGCTCCTAGCTTCATCCTGGTGAGAGTCCAGGCTGGCACATTTTGTGATGAAGCATTTAGCAACCTAAAGTGCCTTGCACTTTTAACCACACTGTAGTTGCCTACATTCTTAATCATCTTATGTATTTTTAGCACAAGTTAAACACAAATGAACTTGATCATTCTTCATCTATGTGGAGTAAGAGAACGTGTGTAAGATCTTCTGCATTTTACACTTTGAATTTTCTGTCTAGTTAGTTGGGAGGTATTCTTCCATGTACATTTTTCTGCTTCACTATCCTAATGGATTATGTTTATGCTGTGTGTGTGTATTTTGAACTGAAATTGTGTTTATGTGGAAGCAGGGTCATTAAATGTACGAACAAATGAAAGATATAAAGAAAGACAACGGGATTACAAGAATTTGAGGAAGGCTTTGTGTGTTGGCTATGCAAATAAGCTTGCCGAGAGAATGGTACAACACAATGGCTATAGAACTATAGGTTTCAAGCCACAACTAGTTCAGGTATTGAAGCTCTTATATGGTAGTTATTATATTCTGAATCCCAGCTGTTGTTCATATGGGCATAATAATGAATTTGGTCAATTTGATTCCACATGTTGCATGACTGAACTTCAGAGTTTAGTGCAATCATGTTTGATAACCTTGTGTTTAATTCATGAAAAGAGATTTATAAAAGCTTTATTTGGTTTATGTTAAAAGGAGAAGAAAGGTGAATTGTTGGTTGAGGCATTTGGTACGAAACTAAAGGTCCTCATGATAAATAAAAAGAAAAAGAAACAGAAACTGAAGGTCCTAAGTTCCTCTCTTTCGAGATATAGATACATGTTTTTTGCGACAATTGCATGTGTATTCTGAAAAAGGAAAAAAACAACATTGAATTGATAACAGTAAAGTTGATCTGTAAATTTATTTATATCACATCTACTATTTGTGATATTTAAAGTCAGCTTCCATTTCAACTGAAAATTGTGGTTTCAGGTGCATCCATCCTCCACTCTGAAAACAGATGAAGATGGAATGTTTCCAAACTACGTTGTGTATCATGAACTCATTGCCACCTCCCGTCCATTTATGCGCAATGTATGTGCTGTAGAGATGCCATGGGTCAACCCCATTTTGAAGAAGCTTGAGAAACTGAATATCGACAAGCTAAGGTAAATTTGATAAATATGCAATTTTTATAATAAGAGGGTGGGCGTAGTTCTAGTTCCAACCTCATTCTCCAATTAAAATATCCCTATATCTTTTCCTTTCATTTTTTATTTTCCTTTCTCCAATCTGAGATCTATGGATCACAGACAGTATCTCCCCATGGCCTTTCACCATAAGCCAGGAAAAGATAATTCTTATCCGGTCTCCTTCCATTAACCCCTCTTTCTTAGTAAGATTGCTAGTTTTGTTTTACCAATCCCTCAAGCCAGCAAGCAAGGACAGAAGACAATAGTGCTGACAATATTGAGTTATTATTTATTTATTTTGCAGTGGGGGATCTGGTCATAGTATTAGAGAGGAAAGTGAGACAAAGGTCTCCTCCTTGCCAAAGAAAGAGGAGGCTGTTACTGGAGTTCCAGATGACCGTGAAAGTAGAATTCAGGCAGCTAGGGATCGCTTTCTTGCTCGTAAAGGAAAGAAATGAGCTAAGCAATGCAGATAGAGTAGGATTGGCATAAAATACTGCTCCTGGGTTCTCCCCGTCGGTTGTGTGGGGCCTGCCAAATGAAAATACTGTTGGGGACACATCAGGTCAGTGACTCCCCCTCACCCTCCCTCTCATTTTCAGCGGCCTCCTGTCAACATTTTCAGATTTATGGTCAACAGGCCCTTGGAGATGAGATACTGCACGCTTACAAAGTGGAGTTATGCACCACTGACCCGTTATTTTGGTCTTCAAGTAGCATATTTTCTCACCCATGCTATTCAGTGTCGTGGCTTAAATACTGTGTCAGCCATTTTTGTGTTCCTCATCCGTTCACAATATCACCACTGAGGAAGTTTCTAGTGGTTCTCTAGAAATCTTGAAATTTGAGAGATTCAAACTACTTGCATGTTGTGTTTAATTTCTAATTATAGAAATTCAAAGCTGAAAGAGACCTAGTTCCATCCATTATTATAATTTATATAATTACAATTACAAAATTATTCATCCCCCCCCCCAAAAAA
>Ga0307515_10021447_pt1 | contig 11456 bp, 9 predicted proteins | sample 17_EM_MG_FD_194513 | JGI IMG/M metagenome (GOLD analysis project Ga0307515, IMG submission 194513) | Populus trichocarpa ectomycorrhiza microbial communities from riparian zone in the Pacific Northwest, United States - 17_EM | ecosystem: Host-associated > Plants > Roots > Unclassified | place... | reverse complement strand
GCGCACGCCGCGGCGCGGGACTCGAGCCGCTCGCGCTGGCGGGCGTTGGCCGCGAGCGCCGCGGCGCGCAGGAACTCGGCGCGGGCCTCGTCGAACCGGCCGAGCCGCTCGAGCAGATCGGCGCGCGCGCTGGGCAGCAGGTGATAGCGCGCGAGCGCGGGCTCGGCGCCGAGCGCGTCGAGCAGCGCGAGCCCGGCGGCCGGGCCGTGGGCCCGCGACACCGCGACCGCGCGGTTGAGCTCGATCACCGGCGACGGCGCGCGCCGCGCCAGCTCGCCGTACAGCGCCGCGATCTGCGCCCAGTCGGTGGCGTCGGCGGTCGGGGCGCGCGCGTGGCACGCCGCGATCGCCGCCTGCAGCTGGTAGACCCCGGGCTCGGCCGCGAGCCGCTCGGCGCGGGTGAGCGCCTCGAGCCCGTGGGCGATCGCGCCGGCGTCCCACCGCGAGCGGTCCTGATCGGCGAGCAGCACCGGATCGCCGGCCGCGTCGGTCCGCGTCGCGGCGCGCGACGCCTGCAGGTGCATCAGCGCCGACAGCCCGTGGACCTCGGGCTCGTCGGGCGCCAGCCCCGCCAGCCGGCGGCCCAGCCGCAGCGCCTCGTCGCTCAGATCGAGCCGCAACAGGTCCGGTCCGCCGGTCGCCGAGTAGCCCTCGTTGAAGATCAGGTACACGACCTCGAGCACCGAGGCCAGCCGCGGGCTCAGCTCGTCGCCGCGCGGCAGCTCGAACGCGACGCCGGCCGCGCCGAGCGCGCGCTTGGCCCGGACGATGCGCTGCGCGATCGTCGCCTCGGTCGACAGGAACGCCCGCGCGATCTCCTCGGTGGTCAGCCCACCGACCATGCGCAGGGTCAGCGCGACCCGCGCCTCCCGGGACAGCATCGGGTGGCAGGCGATGAAGATCAGCCGCAGCACGTCGTCGCGGACCTCGTCGTCCATGGCGGTCTCGATCGCGGTCTCGTTCTGGCCGTGGGGCTCGGCCTCGTGCCCGATCTCCTGCCCGATCGCCTCGCCCAGCCTCGCGCGCCGCAGCGAGGTCAGCGCGCGGTTCCTCGCGGTGGTCGTCAGCCACGCTCCCGGCTGGTTCGGCATCCCCGACACGGGCCATTGCTCCAGCGCCGCGACCAGCGCGTCCTGCGCCAGCTCCTCGGCGAGCGATACGTCGCGCACGATGCGGACCAGGCCGCCGATGATCCGGGCAGCCTCGGACTTCCAGACCTGCGCGATCGCGTGCTGTATCGCCTCGGCCGTCACTCGGGCCGAAGCTTAGCGCCGAACCAGCTCAGGGAGGCGGCGGGCCCTGGTCGTAGACCTGCAAGATCTCGCCGGTGCCGTCGCCGGCGATCTGCATGAACTCCGACGCGAGCTTGATCGCCTCGTCGCGCGACGCGACCTCGACCAGCGCGAAGCCGTCGATCAGCTCCTTGGTCTCGGCGAACGGCCCGTCGGTGATGCTGACCTTGCCGCTGTCGCAGCGGATCTGGATCCCGCGGCTGGGGCGGACCAGGCCGCCGGTCAGCACGACGACCCCCGACTTGATGTTGCGCTCGGTGAACGTGCCGAGCCTGGCCATCTGCTCGGGGGTGGGCGGAGGGGCATCGGGCTTGCCTTGGTAGGTCATCAGGAACTTCATGGTCGGTTCTCCAGCGTGAAAGGTACGACGGTTGGCGGCTTCAGCGCGCGGCGATCAGGCCCCGGACGCGCGGGTCGCGCAGGTACAGCCCGGCCCAGAGCATCGCGCCGACGTAGATCGGAAACAGCGTGTGGCTGATCAGCGGATCCCCGACCCGCATGTGGACGAACACCGCGCCGCCGAGGTAGCCGGTCAGCAGCACCGCGCCGAGCACCGCGGTGCGCGGCACCAGGTACAGCGCGAGGCAGCCGGCGAGGATCAGCGCGATCCGCGGCGCCAACTCCACCGGTAGCCCGAGCCGCTCCGAGGCTTCGGCCACGGCGGGGACGCCGATCAGCTTGATCACGACGTCGAACGTCAGGAACAGCACCGGGATCGCCGTGAGCACACGGCCGGCCCAGCGGGCAAACGAGGTGGTGGGGATCAGGGTCGCATCGAGGGTCGTCTGCATGGTCGTTCTCCGGGTTCGAGGACGACCAGCGCGGCCGTCAACCACACGACAAACGAGCCCCTGCCAGATCGACACGCGCCCTGCGATTTCTGGAAAAATCGCTCGAACGCTTCGTAACCCCAGGAATCTAGCAGCTATTTCGATCCAAGCCGAAACCGTGCTGAATCACCAGTATCGACGTGCGTGCCAGGCGCGTGCTACGCGGCGTCGGGGCGCACGGCGCCGATGCACAGCGGGATGGCGGGTCCACTCGTGTCGCGCGGCGGTGCGCTCGACGACAGGACGCGCTGCCATTCGGCGGCGACGTCGGCCGCGACTTCCACGTTGCCGAGATCGGTCACGAACCGGCCGTGCTTCCAGTCGGCGAGGCGCAGGTACGGGCTCACCTGGGCTGCGCGGCCCGGCTGATCATGCCCGCGGCGGCCCGGCTTCGAGCGGTGGAACCGGCGCGCCTGCGACAGGAGCCGGCCGACCCGCTCGGAGAACGCCGCCTGGCAGTAGTGGCGATCGATGTAGCGCGCGCCGCGCTCGCACAGCGCCGGGCCCTCGCCCGCCATCACGACGCGGAACACGCGCTCGGCGACCGCGCGATACGCCTCGACGCGCTCGTCGAGCGGTCCGAAGTGCATCGCGAAATCGTCCTGGACCTCGATCCCGGATCGCGCCGGCAAGAGGTGCCGCAGGTTGGCGGCGCCGTTGGTGAACACCGGGCAGCCGCTGTACACCGACTCGACCGGATAGAACCCGAACGCCTCGACGAAGGTATCGTGGCACAGCCCGAACTTCGAGTGCCGCATCACCGAGACCAGGGATCGATTGGTCAGGTGGGGAACCGGCAGCAGCGATTCGAGGGTCTCGGCCGGAATGGGCATGTCGCGCAGCGTCTGTTCGAAGTCAGGACGATCTCGCGCCGAGATCATCAGCAGGAACGGCTTGGTCGCGCAGGCGATCGCCATCTGGTTCAGGTGATGCATGATGCTCAGCGTTGCAAACCGATCGGCCTTGCCGGGGCGCAGCGCATGTCCCAGGTGGACCTGATCGGCCAGGTCGCCGATCAGCTTTCGCGCGAGCCGGTTGCCCGGGCTGGGATAGCCGTCGGGAAAAGCGTGCAGCGGCAGCTCGAGCGGCGCGCAGGTCATCGGCGGCAGCGCCAGGTTCCTGGCGAACGCCTCGTGCCGGAAGCAGTCCATGAGGTACTTCGAGTTGAAGATCAGCCCATCGGCCTCGCACTGCTCGGGGAACCGGAAGTGGGGCAGGTTGAAGAACACCACGCTGGGCCAGCGCTGGAACTCCGCGTCTCGCACGCAGCGCGCGAACAGCTCCTCGAAGAACAGATGCACGCCCTCGGCCGATGCCGAACGCCTCCGGGGCAGCGAGATCGCGCTGTGCTTGTCGCTGAGCGGCACCCACAGCTCGCGGACCGCGTGATCGTGGCGGCGCAGCGAGTGGGTGAGCGATCGCGCGACGATCCCGCACGAGCCGCGGTACGGAACGCGCGCCGGGACGTCGCAGATCAGCGTCGCGTGACCGGTCATCGCGGGTCTCCGCCGTCGACATCGCGCACCGCGCGCGGTCGCGGGGCGAGCAACTCGGGCGCCTTGGGGCAGCGATAGAACAGGCTGAACGTGTAGCGGAACGTCGGGCAGATCTTCATCGGCACACCGGCGCGGTGCCACACCGTCGCATTGAACAGCACGAGGCGACCCGGCCGGGGCGACACCGCCGCGGCGGCCATCAGGTCGTCATCGTAGAACACCGTCTCTCCGCCCCAGCGGCCGGTCCACTGAAGGTTTCCGTAGTACAGCAGAGTCACGCAGTCCGGACATGGAATGTCCTGATGGACGATCGATGAATCGCCGAACCGCATCGCCGCGGCATAGCCATGGGAGAACGCCTGGTTGCCCGGCGCTGAAGTCATCTCCGCGTGGTAGCGATCCACGAGCGCGTCGGCGACCTCGGGGATCGCGGGCAGCGCCTGAATGAAGTCGGCATCGAACGCCGCCGACAGCTCGTTGTCGAACGACGGCCGCGGGCGATAATCGGCCTGCAGCAGGAACAGCCCGAAGTTCTGGACGAACTCGTCGGTGAACACGTCGTCGAAGACGAACACCTTGCGGCCGTCGATCGCGAACTCCTGACGGGGCGCGATCGGGCCGGTCCGGACGCCTTCCAGATCGAGGACCAGCTGGTGCGACGGATCTAGCTTCTCGATCGCGTGCATCATATGGCGACTCGCTGCAGCTGGGTGGTTGTGGGGCCGGCGGTGCGCTGCGCGCCCAGCGCGGCGAGCTTGTCGAGCAGGGCGGGAAGCGACGTCGTCTGATCGAGGTCGGCGATCACGTCTGCCCAGCGGGTTGCCCGCCGGACCTGCTGCTCCGACGGCCCGAGGCGACGGCCGGACTCGAGGGTGAGCGCCAGCGCCTGGAGGCGCGGCCCGGGCTCGACGAGGAGGTCCGGGAAGCCCGGGATCGGCGACAGGCTGGCGGCCGGAGCCTCGCCGCACCAGCCGTCGCCGACCCGGAGATCGTACTCCGCAGCCAGCAGCCGGTGTACGGCCGCGTGATCTGCCGGCGACAACCGACCGAACGTCGCCTCGAGCATCCCCATGATCTGGGTATGCACCCGATCGCGCGAACCCAGGATCTGGTCCGGCGCGAGGAGCTGCGTCTCGATCTCGCCGGCCAGGGCAGCGCCGAACTCGCGCTCGATCGAGGTGAAGTAGCGTGGCAGGTTGCCCAGGATGCGAACCGCCTCGATGCAGAACATCCGGGTCTGCGCGATGAAGGTGAGCTGCTCGAACGCGACGACCGAACCGCGGCGCCGCGACCCGCTGCCGGTGGGCGACATGTAACCGGCGAACGGCCCGCCCAGCAGCGCGGGCGTCTCCAGGTCGAGGAACCTGCCGTCCAGGGTGAAGTTGTTGGCGAACGAGGCCCACCACACGCCGCACTCGAACCACACGCGGAAGTGCTCGAGGGCAGCGCTCACCGCGGCCCCGAACATGCCGATCAGGCGATCCGGTGTCAGGGCCTCGCTGTCCGTCGCATCACCGCCGAGCGCCGCCGCCATGAGCTCGCAAAACCTCGGCAGGCTGGTACTGCCGTGGTCGAGATTGGCCGGTGACAGGTGATGCAGCAGCCAGATGAAGTTGGTCTGGCGGGCGAACGCTCCGGACTTCACGGAGATCGCCTGCAGGTGGTGGTCGACGGGTGGCACCACCGCCTCCGGCCTCGATCCGTAGAGGTTGTCGTGATAGCTGCGCAGCTCGGGATCGAGCTCGGCGAAGAGGACACCTTCGCATGGCACGATCGATCCGCCGCAGCCCTGGTCCTGCAGGTACAGCGACGCGACGTATTCCCGGATCGCCGAGCTCGCCGACATATGTCCGGAGCAGTGCAGGTGGTCGCCGCGGTTCCAGTTCGCCGCCAGCGGCGTTTTGCCCACGCCCTTCAAGTACCAGCCGCGGTAGAACCCGGCCCTGCCGGAGCCAAGCCGCCCCGAGATCTGCGAGTACAACATCGTCTGCAGATCGGCATACAGCAATGACTCGGTGGGCCAGGCCTCGGCCCGGCTGCCGAACGCGGGGAGCGGCGCGGTCTGGACGTTCAGCTCGGCGTGCGCTGGATGCAGCGATACGAACCGGCTGGCGACGACCGGAACCGGGACGCTCCACGGACAGCTATCCTGTGAGATCGGCATTGCGGTTTCTCCGGCGTCAGTTGGCGATCATGAGATCGTAGGGCTCGTCGGGCAGCGCTTCGCGCCGCGGCAGGTCTCCGAGCAGGTCGAGCACCAGCGCGACGTTGCGTTGCTGGACCAACAGCGGCAGGTGATTGCGCTTGCTCTCCGCCACCGCGGAGTACGGCAGCTGGCCCAGGAACTGGTAGACGAAGTACCTGAAGCTATCGCCGCCGGCTGCCTGCACGCTCGACCAGCGGTCCTGCGGGACGCGCGCGAGGTTGACGAACCGGAAATCCGGTGGCCGGTCGGACGGCGCTCGCCGGTCCGGCGGCAACGACGGCAGCCGGATATTCGAGCTCGCCGCGGCAGCCGGGTCCTTGACCTTGGTCCACAGCCGCTGGCAGAGATCCTCGATCATCCGCGTCCGGGTCTCGCCATCGAGCTCGAGCGGCGCCTCGAGTGCATCGCCGGTCAGCACGACCGGCTCGGCGGCGAGATGCGCCAGCCAGCCGCGCGCCAGCTTGCGCTGCGTCACGCCGTAGGTCAGCTCGTGGCGCAGCCAGCTGAGCAGCTGTGGACTGCGCTGCAGGTCCGAGGCGTCGAACCCCGGGAACTCGCCGGTGCAGTAGAACGTGGCGAGGGTGCGGAAGAACTCGGGCTGCTGGATCTCCAGCTCGGGGAAGAACCGGCGGTACTCGGGCAGGCGCGAGTCGTGATAGCTGACGGTCAGCGATTTGATGTTCGTCCCGATCGGACACAGCTGCTCGAGGTTGTGGTTGCACAGGAACCAGTAGTCGAGCCCGACCGTGGCCACCGCCTCGGTCATGAGGTGGCAGAATGCGTAGTCCTCGAGGGTCCGCGCCGTGATCGCACCGCGATACACCTGGTACTGCGGATACAGCTCGTCGATCACCGAGTACGCCCAGGCGTGCAGGTAGTCATGCACCATGAACAGCACTTCGCGGATCAGGAGATCGTTCTCGTTGAAGTCGCGCGCCGAGCCGTACGGGTCTGCCAGCCAGGCCGCGAACCTCGACGATTGACTGTAATAGAACGCACTCTCGAATGGATTGAATCCGCCCAGCGCGATCGGGACTCCGCGCTCGTAGCTCCAGGACGCGTCGACGCTGCGCGCGACGAAGCGAAATGCCTGATCGCCGAACGCCTGGCGGACGAGCGGGATGTTCAGGAGGGATTCCGGATGGAGCGAGGCGTTCGCGACGCCATCGCGCAGATCTGCGAGGCCAGACATGGTGAATCCACTCCTGACAGGGGCGAAGCTGCCCTGAATGTTTTGCGACGCGAGCACGACGCTCGGAGGAGCGCCGGCAGAAAAAACTGGTTGCCCCGGCTGGGAGCGAGCCTGCCGCACGGCCGTGGATCGCTGCCAACCGGGGCGTGCTGGACTACAGCTAGCCGGCCTTGGCCTGCTGGAGGCCGCTCGCCTTGTTGCCAGCCACATCCTCGACAACGGCGCCCTCGACAGTCAGCCCGGTGTGATCCCCGGTGCCACCACCGATGACCTTCTTGAGATCCGCGACGGTGAGCTTCTTGGGGGCGTTGCCGGTGAGCTTGCTGGTCTTGTTCATCTTGGTTTCCCTTTCAGTGGTGGATGTTCGCGCCTCGGGACTCCGTTGCGCACTCAGGGGAATAGAGACAGCGGGCAATGTTTGTGAGCGAGTCTCGTGCGTTTTTTTAGAAGCGCTACCGAGAGCGACAGGGCACTGTAATCGCAGGTGATTTCACGGGCAAAATCGCTGCACGCCGCACTCTGCGGCGGACGGCAGCGGCGGACGGGGTGAGTGGTAGTGGGCAGTCGTCGGACTCTGCTGTATGGATTCACGCGCAGAGTGCGCTGTGCCCGGAGAGGAAATGTTCAGGCGACACGCGATCGGGATCCCGGTCGTAGGGACCGCCGCGCTCGGAGCGTGCACGGGCGACGAGCCGATGCGGGCCGAAGCCCGGCAGATCGCGGCCGCGGCCCCGCCGCGACCCAGCGGATCAAGATCATCGTCGAGTAGCGCCGCTCAGCGCTTGCGGAGCAGCGCGCGCGACGTCCACCAGCTCCACACCAGCAGGACGCCCGCGATCCGCGCGGTCCACCAGCCCCACTCGGCGCGCGGATCGTCGCCGCGGCCCTCGAGGATGACCGCGATGGCGGCGCCGGCGATGCCGATCGCGGCGAAGATGAACTGGTGGCCGAGCCGGTACATCACCTGGACCGGGGCGTCGATGTTCTTGAACTTGAGCTGGAGCTCGCCGGCGTGGGCGAGCCGCATGAACTTGCGGATCTCGGCGGGCAGCGCCGTCACCGACATCACCAGATCCTTGGAGGTCTCGACCAGGAGCTGGGACCAGTCGCCCTCGTCGCCGAGCACGAAGCGCTCGAGGTAAGGCCGGATCACGGTCATCGGATTGAGCGTCGGATCGAGCTCGGTGCACAGCCCCATCAGCAGCAACAGGGTGCGCTCGAGGACGATGATCTCCTTGGGGATATGGAAGTTGACGCTGAGCTCGCGCAGCGAGATGTCCATCTTGCGCAGGTCGGCGACGCTCTCGAGGCCGCGCTGCGGATCGAACTTGATGTCCTTCAAGTTGAGCGAGTCGAGCGAGATGTTCTCCTGGAACTTCTCGTGGAAGTACTCGATGACCTGCTCGAACATCTGCTCGTTGGCGCCGCGCGCGACGAACCCCATCTGCTTCATCGCGCCGACGATGCGGCGGGTGTCGCGGGTCAGCGCGCCCTGGAGCAGCTCGACCATGCCCTGGCGGACCTTGCCGGGGATCTCGGCGACCGCGCCGAAGTCGAGGAACACGATCGTCGGCGGCTGGCCTTCGACGCCGGGCCGGACGATCAGGTTCCCGGGGTGCGGATCGGCGTGGTAGACGCCGTCGGTGAAGATCTGCTGGCAGTAGATCTCGACGACCTGGCGGGCGAGCTCGCCGCGGTCGAGCCCGAGCTGCTTGACCCCGGGGCGATCGGTGATCTTGCAGCCGGCCTCGAAGTGAGTGGTGAGCACGCGCGCGGTCGACAGCTCGTGGACCACGATCGGGAAGCCGACGTCGGTCCGGCCGACGAAGTTGGCGGCGATGCGCTCGGCGTTGTGCGCCTCGGCGTGGTAGTCGAGCTCGTCCATGACGATCGCGCGGACCTCGCGGTACAGCTCGGCCAGGCCCTGATACGGCACGAACCAGCCGATGATCCAGAAGATCCGGCGCAGGGTGTTGAGGTCGCGGCGCACCACCTCCTCGATGTCGGGGTACTGGACCTTGACCGCGACCTTGGTGCCGTCGAGCAGGCGCGCGAAGTGGACCTGGCCGATCGAGGCCGAGGCGATCGGCCGCTGCTCGAAGCTGGCGAACAGCTCGGCCGGCGTCTTGTGGAGCTCCTCGCGGATCCGGGCCTCGATGTCGGCGTACGGCCGCGGCGGCACGGCGTCCTGCAGGCCCTCGAGCTCGCGGCGGAACTCCTCGGGCAGGAAGTTGGTCATGATCGAGATCAGCTGCCCGACCTTGATGAACAGGCCCTGGAGCTCGCAGATCGTGCGCTCGATCCGGCGCGCGTTGCGCAGGTGGGTCGCGCGCAGCGCGTGCTCGACCCAGGCGTCGGCGTGGAACCGCGCGCGGAGTCGGAGCGACAGGTAGCTACCGATCACCAGGAACGTGACCCAGTAGGCCCGCCAGCTGCGGATCCGGAGGGGCGGCGGCCGCGCGCTCTGGGCGTCGCGGTAGCGGCCGGAGTCGCGGCCGGCGGGGTCGCCCGACGCGACGAGCGCGCGCCGTGCCGCGGACGGCGAGACCGGGGGCGGCGCAGCGGGTGGCACGCTCGCGCCGGTGGGTGACGACGGCTCCGCGGCGGACCGGCGCCGATCGTCTCGGCCCGGTTCGCCGGTTGCAGACTCGTCGCCATGCGCGGCCGGCTCAGCCATTCGCCGGCAGAATACCAGGTTGATCGCGGCGCGGATCGGCGGTAACCCGTGGGGTATGGCCAGCGACGATGATCCGCAGCGCCCGGAGCGGCCGCCGGCGGCGGCGACCGAGCGCCCGGCGCACACCTTCAATGGCGACGCCGACGAGCTGCCGGAGACGATCCGCCACCGGCTCGAGCGCCTGGTGCCCGAGCTGGTCAAGAAGACGTTCGCGGCGGGGCTGGGCGCGGTGTTCTCGACCGAGGAGGGGATCCGCAAGATCGCGCGCGAGAGCCTGCCCGAGGTCGCGGGCTACATCGCGTCGTCGGCGGACGGCGCCAAGGACAAGGTGTTCGACGTGATCGCGCGCGAGACCCGCGAGTTCCTCGCCAACCTCAACGTCAGCGAGGAGATCGCCAAGATCCTCACGACGTTGTCGTTCGAGATCAAGACCGAGATCCGGTTCATCCCCAACAGCGATCGGTTCGTCGGCGCCGAGCCCGACGTCAAGGCGTCGGTGCGGATCAAGCGGCAGGATGACAAGAAGGACGGGGACAAGAAGGACGGGGACCGGAAGGACGAGGACAAGGACAAGGAGGGCCGGTCGCGGCTGCGGTTCTGGCAGCGCGACAAGGACGGCGCCGAGCCCGACGAGGAGCCCGAGGAGCCCGACCACCCCGAGCCCGGCCGCGAGCCCGGCCGCGAGCCCGGCCGGGACCGCAAGTCCTGACCCGGCCCGACGCGCCGAACGTGACTGCCGCGACAGCGCGGGCACCGGAGCGCTGCGCGCCGGCCGCGGAATGATAGCATCGCGGCCATGAGTCGGTTTGCCGTCGGCATGAATCGAGTGATTGCCGCCGCGGCGGTCGGGAGCGCGAGCTGCGCGCAGATCGTCGGGATCGACGAGACCAACGGCAACGCGCGGCCGTTCGATTCGCTGGTCGTGACCCGGCGGTCGATCGGCACGATGCCGATGGACACGCCGCAGGATCTCACCGGCCTCGAGGCGACGTCCTTCGTCGCGCAGCCCGGGACCGCGGCCGCGTTCGACCGCGTCACCGCGGATCCGGGCGAGCCGGGGACCTGGAACACGAAGCTGTACGAGCCTGCGCCGGTGCAGTTCACGCTGCCGGACGCGCCGGCGCCGATCCCGCGGCTGTTCGCGTTCCCCAGCCACCAGCTGAAGGTGCTGTACCCCCTGCTCGAGCACCCGGGCTACGCGCCGGCGCCCGACGCCGCGACGTTCATCGTGACCGCACCGCTCGACGCGCCGGTCGCCGCGACCGACGTCTTCCAGACTTACGTCGTGGGCGCCTGGTTGCAGCGCGGGTTCGCAGCCGGCGAGGTCGCCGTGGGCGCGACCCAGATCGGCCCGGTGACCTACGGGTTCACCGCGGCGAACAGCGTGTCCTCGCACCCGCAGCCCGATCAGCTGACGGACCGGGATGCGTTCTTGATCCTGCGCTACTCCGGGGGCGCCCTGACCGGCGTCGCCGAGCCCGCGGCGCCGGTGGTCCAGGCCACGGCGGCCACGACCGTCACCACGGCGGCGATGGTGCCGGTGGTCCAGGATCAGATGCTGGCGTACACGGTCACCCCGAGCATCTTCACGAGCCGCTATCGCGCCGTGCAGCACTTCGAGGCCGTCACGGCGGCGGTGAGCTGGACTCTGGTCGCGGCGCCCGGCTACCGGACCGCCACCAACGCTGGTCCGTTGCTGCGCAGCGCCATCGTGATGGACAATGTCGGCGTGAACGCGAGCTTCGGCAACCCGTTCGCGGCGC
>Ga0307515_10021446_pt1 | contig 11456 bp, 4 predicted proteins | sample 17_EM_MG_FD_194513 | JGI IMG/M metagenome (GOLD analysis project Ga0307515, IMG submission 194513) | Populus trichocarpa ectomycorrhiza microbial communities from riparian zone in the Pacific Northwest, United States - 17_EM | ecosystem: Host-associated > Plants > Roots > Unclassified | place... | reverse complement strand
ACAATTATGTGAAATTGTATCCCAATAGTTGTGGCTGTCATATAAAGTGATTAATAAGTTATTTGGATGACTAATTGAAAATAATAATAACATGTTATGGAGCAAGGTGTATATGAGTTTGATTGTGTTGACAGGTTAATGATTAAGTATTAAATTAGCCTTACCGACAAAGTTTTACGGAAAAGAAAATGATTTGAGCATGTCTTGCAAGTATAAAAGTGATGGAAACTTATGTGATAAATTATAAATAATAGAAATTGACATGAAATAACTAAAATGAATAATGAATATATGAGATTTCTCAATATAAAAAGGTGTTATACGGACTAAAGTATGATATATCATAGATGTAATCAATGCTACCAAAGTAAAAAGACGACATGAATTAAGGATGTTGTGAATGAAATAATGATGTGAATTAGACATGATTATGCATTGAATTATGATATGTATTAAAAGTGGTTGAGAGATGAAAAGATCATATGATTTATGTGTTAAGAAAATAAATTATGGGGTAAATTCCATGAGTTGATCTATATGTATTAGGGAAATAATAATATTAATATAAATTGAATATATTCATGGAGTGGAAAAGTTATGAAATAATCTCGATGTAAAAAAGAAACACTGTATGAAAGTGTTTAAATAAGACTAATCAATTTTAAAGTTGTAAGGAATAAGTTGTATACTAACAAGTTAAACTAGATTATGGATGAAACAATTATCATGATGTAAGGATGATAATGTGATGAATAAAATGAAGGGAAGAATATTATTGAGGAATAATGAAAAATGTAAAATGTTGAAAATTGATATAAAATCAACGCTCTTAAAGAAACAAATTATATAATTGTTTTTGATTATATAATTGTTAAACGTTAGTAACTGGGATGATACAAATGTTTAATATGATTTATTTTGTAATTTTGTGTATGTCACATGTCAATTCCTTTGAGGACCTCTATTTTTTAGGGTCACTGAGCTTCCTAATATTATACATAAAGAAAATTTGTATTTTTAGAAAAAGGAAAAAGCTTTTAAATAGTTAATGAGAAAGTAATTTTAACAAGAGTTGCAATAAATTGTATTCATCTATCAAATAGTTGAAAGGTTGTTGAGACTTTCCTTGTATATTATATATAATTGCCCGAATCTTTACGTGCTCAATCATTAAAATTAAGTAAAAACACATGAGAAAGTGAGGGGTGTTACTAAAATTGCTATACACTTAAAGAAAAGGGGCTGAAGAGTTTTTATTGGACATCAAGAGATCAAGGCAAAAGCAATTTTAAATAGAGGATGAGTTCTCTCCAATTCGAAGAGACTCATGCATAAGGTTTTTTAAGGAAGATTATTTTTCCTTAATTAGTTTTATTTTTTCTTGTTTAGTTTAAAAAATTAAATATTATGCTTAATAATTTTATTTTTCATAGTTTGTGTTAGATTAGTATTTTGGTTTATTTATGGAGTTGTAAGCCTCTTAGATAAGCAGACTACTTAAACATAAAATATTTAGTAATACAATTTTGAATTAGGATTATAGTGTGATCCCCTTTTCAACATAATTTTGTGTTCTTATTTTTTTTTTGTCTTTCTTGTGTTATTTTTCTCTGCGTTAAATGGATGCATGAGGTTTTTTAAAAGAAAAATCACTTTTCCTTAATTATTTTTATTTTTTTCTATTTAGTTTAGAAAATTAAATATTATACTTAATAATTTTATTTTTCCTAGTTTTTTTAGGGTTTTATTATTTTTCTTTCATTTTCAGGTTTCTTAGTTTGTTTATGATAGTTTTTGGATTTATTTATGAAGTAGTAAACCTCTCAGAGAGGCACTAGTTTTTTTTACCTACGCTACGTCACAAGTCAGATCATTTTTTTTTTAATCTTAAAAAAATATAAAGATGTTAGGAAGTAAAAACTTCGATGCATATCGGCCAAAACACATTCAAAATACTTAAATGGTGACATATTAGATAATATATTTTTTAAAAAAAATATTAAGACGATACATTGGATCGACTTGGGCTAACCATGGCTAACATGCAAAACCCGTGATTTGGGGTATAAGATAATGATAAAATCATAGAACCCATACCGAAATAAATTATTGAGCCTAATTATAATGAACCAAATATTGAAAGCTAAAAGCAGGAAAAAAAATTTAAAAAGGAACTTCTAAAAAGTGACTCAAGTAAACCTATATCGACGACTGGCGCAACACCACAAGTCAAGTCATATTTTTTGAATGTAAGAAGAAAAAAGTCTAGATGATACTAGGATTTCTATAAAAGTTAAAAACAATCTAAGTCTCAGGTTACAACCCTAATTTAATAACGTGAAAAATCAAGCAAACTTGAGAAAATTTTCTAAACCCTGATTAACTTTTAAAATCACAACCCATAAAATCTCTGACTCGGGCTCAATGAAGAAGCTCAATTCCTAATTAATTTAATATTGAAGGATAAAATCATAAAAAAAAACTTGTCAAAAGAAAAAAAATACAAATCAAATCTGAAAGAAAAAAAAATAATGGAGGGTGAAATTGAAAAAAACTGAAATTTAAAAACCACTTAAAATAAATAGCAATCAAAAGAATGAAGACCAAATCTAACAAATTAAAAAACTGAAGGAGGATAAAATTGAGAAAAAGTCCTATTTTAGAAATTAGTTAAAATAAAACAAATAGGAATAGAAAAAGGAGGGACTAAATCCAAAGAAAAAAACCCTAAAAGGTTGATCTGCAAATTTGAAGGGCCAAACAGGGATTTCTAGGAGGAAAGAGAAAAAAAAATAAAAGGCTACCAGCACTGAGCCGGAGGTTCATGGGCCATACATGTTACCTAGGGAGGAAAATAATGCCAAGACAAATCGAATGACATGGCAAAACAATGGTTTTGATCGTCGTAGTAGGTCGTAATGCCTCTTGAAGGTGGTAGATTAACTGAAACGTGCAACACATACTTCAATAACTTTTTTTATTTATTGAAATACCACATTGCCCCTATAACAAAATAATTACTATGAAAAAAGCATTGTGAAATGACAGATAAGCCCTTGTAATCAAGCCTTGACAATTTTTATTTTAAGAGCAATAGAGTCATTACAATGTGATTGAAAAAGTGAAATATAAAAAAATTCCCTAAACCATTGTTAAGTGTGTTTTTTGCTTTTAAGAGCAATAAAGTAATTTAATTGTGCAAAAAGTTGCAAAAAGACAATGTTGCCCCCAAACAATTCAAGAATGATAAATGGACCTCGTGAAAACTCTCATTTACCTTCCAAGGTCAATTTACTCGATTTTTTTTGTGAAGGGAAAAATCATCATTTTACTACTTCGATCCATAGTCAAACTTAATATTTATACAGTGGTTTGGCCACGCCTCTTAGGTTTTTGTAATACTACCTGAACATAAAATATTCAACAATAAAATTTTAAATTAGGATTTTTATGTGATCCTTTTTTCAGTATAATTCTATGCTAATGTGCTTGCTGTTTTTTTATGTTGTTTCCATATGGTTAGTTGATATCAGAGTCCAATGATTCTTGATGGTTAGTTATTGAATAATTATGGCAGAAAGAGATCGCGAAATATAACCTGCTTTTGTAGGAGGGGATGATGAAGTTTTTTTTTCTCAATATAGAGATGGTCAGGAACTATAACTTCTATACCTTATTTGAAGGCTTTACTGAACTTGATAGGTAAATGATGGTGTTATGAATGCATTTTTTAGCATCATAAAAAGATATAATTGTGAAACAAAAAATTGATGTGTTTGTTTGATAAAATAAACCAAAATCATATAAATAAATAAATAATAAATAATAATTATTAACACTGGCCAAATACTAAAATGGAAAGCGAAAAGACAAATATACATGAAAATATTTGATCTCGTGGTAGAGGAACTATGAAATTTTAATTTTTATTTAATTATACAACAATGGATTTTGTTAAGAAAAGTAACAATTTAATTCATGTTTTAAAAAATTAATAGTATAACTTTTTTGTAGCTATCTTGTCTATATATTAGATAAAAATGAAAGCATTTAAAATACATGCAAAAAAAAAACTTGATGATTTGAAATAAAGATTAAAAAGCTATCTCTTTAATTAAAACCACTTTATCTTATTAATGTAATGTTTTAAGATTATTATAATCCAATTTTTTACTCTATATATAATTTGTATATATTTCAAAACTAAGTAAAAATTCTAAAAAAATGGTATTCCCATAAAACTGGTGAAGTTTAACCTTTTTGTTACTTTTAATTATTTTTATGTGTCAAATTAAGTTAAAAAAAAGTGTCATTTTATAGCATAAATTGAAAAGAAGCACAAGGATGTCGTTTTATTCTTGCAAGGAACACCAGTTTTGCAGAAGCAAGTGTTCCTAAAAGATCATCAATTTTAAATCTTCAGCAGAAATTACTGTAGCAATCACTTCGGGCGTGAATCACTCAAACAGATCTCCAAGAGCCAGTCTAACGTCAAAGTATCCAAATTCATATGGTCAACTTTTGCAGAATCATTTCCATGCACCAACCAAGCATGCATGATCTCGGCCTTCCATTTTCCCACAAAAAAACAACAACCGACCGCCATTCTCACAAAAAGACCCGCCGTTTTATATCCCCCCCTCCACGGACAAGAGAAAACAAAAATCCTCCGCCGACCATCAACACTCTCTCAAAGACATATATACAGAGAAGGAGAGTAAGAAAGGAGGGTTGGAACCAATCTCTCTTATTTTTACACAGACCATCCATCTTTTTTTAAAAAAAAAAAAACGACTATGTCCATAGCCACCACACACACCACCTTCCTCTCCATTTTCCACTATAGCATCACTTTCCCTTAACAACACCACCAATAGCGAGCACAACCAAACCAACAATAACAAAGGAAACCCATGGAAACTCTCACGGTGACGGCCACCAGATTTAGCTACATCAACCTAACAACAGCCTCACTCATCTCCACTGTCACCACCACCATAGACCCTGCCACCATTGATCGCCAATATCAACGCTAGAAGCTCCCTCATCCTCTCTCCTCGACACCCGAACTCTAAACCAGTAGCCTATTTTCTTTCTTCCAATTCGTTCGACAATAGACAGCTCCACCAACCACCTAGACAGAATCCAATAGCATCCGTAGGTGACGACGACACCACAACAACAAACCATATAGTGAGAAGATCAGATGAGAGAAGGAAATGAGAAGCCTGAAACTTTAGACGCCCCGATCTCTCTCCTGGGGCAACAACAACTCCAACTATAGGCCCAAGCATGAAGAGGGAGAAAAAGACTACCCGCACTGGTCTTCTGATATTCAGGTCACCAAAGTGTGATTCCATGCACCACTAATCATAGCCAAAACTTTTTTGTTTGATTCCAGTAGCTCCAAACCACTACTAACATCCCGGAAGCTCAATTTCAAACCATGAGTTAATTTTCAACAATTTTTAATGGTAATTTGTGTGTTTTTGTTAATTTGTTTGTTAAATTAGTTTGATGATTTAGTTTGATGATTTTTTTTTAGGATATTGACTTATTGAGGGTTTTCATGTGTTTGTACATGATTTGTATGTTATGCTTGAATTCGTAAGCATGGATAAATATTTGAATGTTATTGGATATAAATATTTTTTAGGTGTGTAAGATTAATGGATGTGATATGTTGTGCACGACGATTATTTCATGCGAGTATGATTTTTGCGTGATGAAGATTTAGTTTGGATGCATATTTTTAATTTTTAGGTAAGCTTGATTTATCAACATAATTGTGATTTAGGTGTCAGGCTTGCATTTAATGATATGCTTCAAAAAAAAATCTGAAGTTTATTTTTCTCATAATCATGCGGGTCCAACATTTATTTTTAAAACCTAATAAAAAGAAATTATTTGCTATTCACTTTTTATATTTTAGTTACATGGATTCACAACGAGCAAGTCCTCTGTATATTAAGATGAGCAGTGAATCCTAATGATTCTTCAAATAATAAAATTTTAGTTTAATATTTATTTATAACAAAATTGAAAGTATTAAGTTTTCAATGTAATATTCATCATTGATAGGATAGGAGTATTAATAATTAGTCCAATATTCATTGATCATATCAGAGTATGAATTAGAAATATTAAATCTTTCATTCAATAGATATTGTGAGTAAAACTCTGCAGCTATAAGACAAGTAAACCTCATCAAGACACCTTTGATGACCTTCCTAAAGATTTGGATTGGATTTCATGGACCCAACATAAGCCAATTGGTATGTTTGTGGACATAACTTGAGTTGTGATCAGGAATAATCACCTTAAAGTTGTCAATTCACCAAACAATTAGGAGTAACAAAAACTAACCAGACTTTTAGAATGAATAAGTGTTGAAATTTTGACCAAGGTTTAGCTCATCACAGCAAATGCACATTCACCTAATAGATAAACCACTAATAATTTAAACACAACAATAACTTAGCAATTAAGGATAAGACATATAATACAGCTTACCTCAAGTAAAATGTTTTAGGGGTGATAATATTTTTCTTTTAGCATAATAAGTCATTTACCACAAATTTCTAAATACCAGTTATGATATGAAATTGTCTCTTAGATTGCTAATTTGATGTTTGAAGAAAAGTTTGCAACTTGACCCAACAAAAACCTTGCCTTGGAGAACCGAAATTATATGCAATTAATCACCTCAACCCTATGCCTATAACAAGATGCGAACAAGAAGTATAAATCACAACAAAGTTAATCAATTCTTCAAAAAGTTTAAAAGTTCAATTAAGAACTTAGTATGTGAATCACTCAATCACACAAAAAAACAAAACACACAATATGCCGCAACTTTAAAGAAAATTTCATAAACTAAAAAATAATATTAATAATTGGTTTATATTGTATAAAGCTAACTCTAGTTTGACTTAATGAACTCAAACTTGATAAATACGTGTTAACACATTAAAAGCCCAAAATTAATAAAATAAAACATAACAAAAAAAAATCTTAAATGTCACGTCCCTAAAATAAACTAATAAATAAACAAATAATAGCTAAACTAATTAAAATAAGATCAAAGTCGAATTTTATAATTTACCTAACTTTAAATAAATAGTTCTTCATCGTCTTGATGAATTAGAAGTCTACCATATATTAATATAAAGTTATAAATATTTACTTTCCAACACAATTAGAATCACATCAAAATTAATTCTATAACTCGAGTTATAGAACCTAAACTGATTAGTGTTTGAAACTCAGATTACGACTCGATAGAATGTTTAGAGCGTGTTTATGTTAATTTGAATAAAAAAAATTTTATTTTCATTATAATTCTTGCAAAATTGAATTAGGGTTCTAGATAGAAATTTAGGGGAAAAGTAAATTATCTTGAGTTTGGATTTCTAGGTCATGTGTAGAAGAATAGTAATTTTTCTTGACAGTTTTTATAAATTGTGTTGTAATTATAAATAAAATAAACTTTTGGACCACAATGAGAACTTTCATGAATTTAGAAGTGGCCATGTATTTTCTTTGTGTTTTACATGTCAGTCCTTTTTCTTTTACTTTTTTTCTTTCTAACACAATTTCTCACTTAATCCCATCTAATTGGACCATAAAATGATTCAATAAAAAAATAAAAAACAAAAGGACAATTTAGAAAAAAGAAAGAAAGAAGAAGATGGAAATTGAAAGAAAAAGAAGAGAAATTAAGTTCATTGTTCATATCAACAATGAAGCTTCACAAAGAAGGCCAAATCTTTTAGTATAGAAGGTAAATAACTAATTAATATTAATATTTTTTTCTTTTTATTGAAAAATCTTAATTTCAAACCTTAAAAAAATAAGCTGTTGTCTAATGTGTAGTGTCAAAATTATTCAACTAAATAACAATAACATTTGTTTGTCAGTCATAACACCATTCAAATTAAAAATGTGTACCTGAAAAGGTAGGTTTGGTTAGTAATATATATTACATGGCACCGTGCAATTAATTAACACATGTAGTAATATAGTATTAATTATTTTATTTGCATTTGTTCATTGCCAAATAAAATATATACTCCCCCAATCCCATTGTGGAAATGGGAAAAGAAAATTTTTAAGAAAAATAAAAAATATAATAATTATTTTGTCACTGATTTCATATTCTATTTTTTTTTTTTATGAATTTATGACTAGAAGAAGCCTCAAACTAGTTTTAGCACATCAAGAGTAAGTCTATTTCTTCATATGTTGAGAGCAAACAATCCATGTAAATACTAGAAAATTCATAAAAAAATCTACTTTTCTTAACTTGAGATTAATTGGATCCTAATCAGCTAATTAGAAGAGAACAATCATACTTAACTATCAATTGAATTTGGTTTTGCTAAGAGAATGCGAGGCGATATTTCTATTTTTAAAAACTAATCCAAGATTAAGGCATATTAATTGTAACTCTTATTTTCGTTTTGTGCTTCCATTTAGATTTTGCACCGAAGGAAACGGATCCAAGATCGATTATTCTTAAATCATGCTGAACAGCACAGAAGTCAAGCAAAACCCCAAACATAGCAAGACTTGTTGAGAGGGAAAAGAAGAGCTCCATTGAAAAGCAGGTCAACATTCTCCATTGCTCTTTTTTCCATATATAAGCCAAATAGCGACAAAGTAAGAAAGACAAGAAAGCACCATAAAAAATGTTCCTTGGTTTGAAAATCTCATGGAGGTAGCTAGGGCTCAAATTCAAGGAAATTAAACAGATCAGGACGTGTAAACCCAATGACTCGAAAATCTTGTGAATGTTACTGGGACCTGATCTTCAGGTACTAATTTGCATTAATTGATGACTTGGGTCAATCTTGTGGAGCCCAAAGAAGCAAGAAGTTAGAAGAAGTCTTACATATGATGTGGGTTTCAAGTCTTAAAATAATCCTAAATTATCTATCCTACACATCTTCCTGCCATCTTCAAAGAATCAACCTTGCAGTTTCTTTCATACGAAACACGTATATACCCTCAAAACGCGCTATCTCTGCGCCCATGTCAAACCCATAAACCGAAATCAATAAAACCGTCTAAAATATGGAAGAAATAGATGACTGAAACAACAAGCTTAATTACTCTCTCTCTCTCTCTCTCTTGAATCCTGATGGCGGCCTTGGCAATGGCAGAATTGAAAGCCTTGTGTGCAATCCATCCCAAGACCTTCACAGACTCGGACGTGGCTGCAGCACAACAACTCGTCCAGCTAAGCGGTGAAGACAACAGCAGTAGCAGCAACAAGAAGGGGAGGAAGAACGAGAATGAGAGTGGTTTTGAAGATGATCAGGAGTCCGATCGAAGCAGCCAAAACGAGATCACTTCGAGGATGATTGAAGAGATTTTCGGGATAGAAGAGGAGGTTGCTCGACCAAGAAAGAAAAGATACAGGTCTCTTGTGTCTATTTACCAGGCGATGGATATGCCACTCAGGAATAATGTTAGGTATGGGAAGAAGGTGAGCACTGAAGAAAACCCCAAGAGAGTTTCAGCCAGCGCAGAAGAGGGTAATCAAAGTAGTAAAACATAGGCAATTAAGTGATTATTTTAGGGAAAACTGGAGATTAATTTTGCACTCTACGGATAACAATTAAGTTAAATGTTTACTCTTGATGATTATGTGCTGCATTGGTGTGGACAGGATGATCACGAAACTTCAATTTTTGCTGGGGGGATTTTTATTTTATTTGTTTTCTCCTTGTTTCGTTTTAGTATCGTTGTGCCTGCTTGTTGCGTAAGCCCTATCCCTAACTCAGAACGTTGAACGTATGGTGCACAAGCTTCTACTCGTTTCATACAGTACTATGCTTGAAAATCCCAGCAACAATATGAAATATTCTAAACTTCAGGGAATTAATTTTCTCATTGGAATCGATTTGAAGTGAAAATTCCGACTTGAAAATCAATTGAGAAAAGAAATTGATCATGGACTAGAACCTTGTGATTCAAAGGAACACATAATCAAGCAGGTTATCATGGAATCACAAAAAACTATAGGCACATTGCGATATTACATATTGCTGTGAAGATTAACAAGGATGAAAGAAACTCAACGTTCAAGGCTATGCAATCTTCTTGTAGGACTTCAGAACTCACTCCTCAACTCTAGTTTTGATGAGTTTTTGATTCATTGCTAGAGCAGCACTCTTTCGCTCCAGGCATGTTGCCAGTGTTGCAGGAAGATGGGTCAGAGCTTCTTAAAGGTCAAAGCCTTGTGTGGAATGGTGGAGGGATGATCGCTAAAGTTTCAGGAATATTTTGACGTGTTCATGTAGGTGTTCTAGTGGCTCGTAGTTATTGGATTCAAGGGGACAGTGTTTGTATTTGTCTTGTATTTTTGTTGACGTGTCTCTGAAGAGTTGAGAAAAAGAAGTCCTTCTTTCAAACATCTCTCAAATTCGTCTTAAAACGAGTGAAAGGAATATTTTTGTTGACGTGTCTTGTATTTGCTTGTATTTATCTAGTTCCACGTAGATAAAATTAAAATTTACCGCTGCCTGTTGGTAAAAAGTAGCAATGGAATCAATAAAAAAAATGATTAATTAAATATAGATTTGTGATTATTGATTTATCGGGAACGGAATTCTTTTTATAAATAATAAGTGACACATGCGCATTAATTACTTGTTAGCATCAACAAATTTTATATTGATTTTTTAATCGGTTGCTATGGATTTTTTTTGTAATTCTATGGATACCAATCGTATAACACATAGTTATTATATATCCCTATTATGATCTTTTTGTAACTATCTTCCTCTCTAATAATTACTAGCTAGTTATAATATAATGAAAACAATATTTTTAATAGATTTTTTTTTTATGGAAATAAGGAAGAGGGAGAAATTTTAATTTTAATAAAAAGAAAAAAAATCAAAATAAAAAGCCTAACATAAGAATGTTGAGGATTCAAGTTGTAACATATTCATGTGAGTCTGTAACTTCGAAATTATCCTAAATGTATGCTTACTTTTTCTTTTTCTTTTTCTTTTTTGTTAAGCTAATAGATTAGATTATATGGGTGCTTGGAAGTGTGGTAATGGTTGCGGTTTAAAATGTTTTTCGCTTAAAAATACATCAAAATAATATTTTATTTATTTTTTAAAAATTATTTTTTATATCAACAAATCAAAACAATTTAAAAATATTAATTTTAAAAAAAAATATTAAATTTTTTTAAAAAAAACACAATTTTATCTATATTTCTAAACAATATCATAACAAGGAAGGAAAAAAAGACAAAAGCCAAAAGCAAAAGAGAAACAAAGCTACCGCAAAAAGGCAGCAGCAAAAGCAAGAGTGAATAAAAAACAAGGTAGAGGGAGGATAAAAGTAGAATCTCTTCCCAACAATACAAAAACCATTGATCGTGACAGAGCCAGCAGCAAACTAAGTAGAAGACCGTTGATTGACACAAAACCCCA
>Ga0307515_10021445_pt1 | contig 11456 bp, 6 predicted proteins | sample 17_EM_MG_FD_194513 | JGI IMG/M metagenome (GOLD analysis project Ga0307515, IMG submission 194513) | Populus trichocarpa ectomycorrhiza microbial communities from riparian zone in the Pacific Northwest, United States - 17_EM | ecosystem: Host-associated > Plants > Roots > Unclassified | place... | reverse complement strand
ACACGTCTCCTTTTTTAGTGACCAGCGTAGGCTTAACGCGATATTTTTAACTTTAAAACATATTCAAAATATATGTTGACGAGTTTTCAACATTGTTTGCTTAGACTTGAATTTTAACAGTTGGGTTGGCAAGTCTTATGGTTTTAGGGTCTGATGTAGGCCTAGCATGATGCTTGTAACAAAAAAAAATCTAAAAGAAATCATCGAGTTGCGAGACTCTTGATTTAGGACCCGATGCTATCTCAATGAAAACTCACTTATAATAAATGACTTTTGAATAAGCTTGGAAATAATTTAGACAACTAATGACACCCATATAATAAATTTTAAATGAAAATACATAGTTAAGATAACCCTTTCTTTAAAAGAATTTAGTAAAGGTGATGTTTATCTTTCTTCAAGTATAAGTATTCACCTTCTTAGGTTTTCTACAACTAGTACATATTTTAGAATTTTTAGTTTTTATAATTTTATTTTTTTAATTTTATTTTTAATTTTTGGAGGTTTCAATTTATACCGGGTAATGAAAACCGATGTCTCTAATTTGGCGTGTGCCTGAAAAATCTAAAATATACCAGCATATTAATCGAGATAGAATTAGCTGATCTTTTTCATCATTGTCGGAAATATACATACTAGTATATGCACTCCGATCGGAACCGAAGGATACTGAACCACAACTATGAAGTATGTATCTAATTGAACACGGTAGACAAATGTGATGTTCTCATCGTTAAGCATCTCCAAGACTTTTGATGTAAAGTTCATTGCTTTATTTTATTTTTAATTTTCGAGCAAGATGTATCATTAATTACTCCATGATGACCTTATCATTAATAATTAATAATTTTTCTAGAAGAAATCAGTTTGAGTGTGCGTGCCGCAATCACCACGCAATTATGTGATTGTTGTTTGGGAAGATACATGGAGGATGTTAAGGGGTTGTCCTCTTATTGGATCACTCAGACACGTGGGTTTTGGTCCCAGAATCCACATGAGCTGAGGAAAAGCACGTGGCCCAAATAAAATATAGAACTCTATGCTTGGAGCAGGTCCTAACCCAAAAGGCATTTGAAAGTGACAGGTTTTTTTTTTTTTTTTAATTATGAAAATTCGGAGTAATTTATATGTATCTTAACAAATTTTCTTGAATAACTAGGTAAATCTTCAATGACTATAAAGTTTGGAGCATTCAAACTCGTAAATTTTAAAGAGTAAATTTAACATATGAACAATTAAGCTACAGAAAGGATTGTGACATGTCTTCTTTGATTGGGGGGAGTTTGCACCATTCATCACGACAACCTTTGCACAGCACTTGTTTTCTGCCTCAATTCAAGGCCGGCCATCGCTTCCCTTCCCGGGCTTGGGTTTTGAAGCTTACGGTTGTGGTTGAAAAGGGAAGAGACGAATTGGGACTTTGTCTTCGAGTGTGAAGGGAGGGGCAGATTCTATCGGCTGACTGCCTGGAAATTCCTAGGGATCTCAAACGAACGGGGAGCATCGCCTTGAGGTCAGATGAAAACAATGCTCCTCTTTGATACGACAGGTGACTTGTTTTATGCGACTGAAATTACTATAAAGCCGGAACTTATTCTCATGAATAGTTGAAGATTGTGAAAAAAGCAATGAGAACTACATAAATTATAAAGAAAATTAAAAATCTTTGAGAAGGCCATTGAGGTAAACTCACGTGGCCTGCAAAACCAAAACATCCCAGTGACTAGAGAGAGAGAGATCTTTTTTTTTCCTAACCACCCCTCTATAACGAAGGAAACAAAATATCCCTTAGAATTTACAAAAACGCAAATGAAAAATCTTTCTGAAACCTAACCGCAACCACCATTCTATTATTTCACATCTGGGTTTACCCCAATGGATTTTTAATACGAAACCAGTTACACACCTCCATGACTTTTCTACTGCAACTAAAATGACCCGAACCCTATTGTCTCGGACCCGGGCATCCCAACCCGACGAGGAAACGAAACAAACCACCACTATCAGCAGTGGAGGAACCGCCATGAGAGTTATTGTTCCTTTACAAGGCGTTGTTCAGGGTAGAGGAGGTCTCTTTCTAGGCTCAGTAATACCCTGTGCTCTTTTCTACTTTCTCCAGCTTTATCTAAGAAGAAAACACCGTGATGACCCGAATGACCAGGATGACCCAGCAAGGGACCCGAATGCGCCGTCTCCTTCTGGGTCGGCGGGGAAGCTGGCCGAGCTCTCTGGGTTTCCTCGGAATTTGTCTAGAAACCTTCTATCACCGAGAAGTCCGAGAGGACCTGTTTTCTTGTCGGGCCGGGCCAATGGAATAGTGAAGAGTGGGGACTCACCTTACTATGTTGGGTTGAAGAAAGTCCTGGAGGATCCATATGACGAAGCGGGCAATCCAAATGGGGTTATTCAACTTGGTGTGGATGAGAACAAGGTGTGTACTTTAGCTTAAAGTTTGGAATTTTTTTCTCTTTGGTATTGGAAGTTTGAATCTTTTGGTCCATCTTGTGTTGTTTTTATTGGCTTTATTTGTGTTTCGATAATGGGTTTATGCTTGTTTTAGTTAACGTTGGATTTGGTTAAGGAGTGGCTCGTAGAGAATGCAAAGGAAGCAATATTGGGTGGTGGTGGTGAAGGAGAGGAGTTGAGTATTAGTGGGATTGCTACTTACCAGCCTTCTCATGGGCTTACGCAATTGAAAGTGGTAATTTTATTTACTTCTCTTTGTATTAATGAAACGTGTTTAGGTCATTTTCAGTCAATTAATTCGGTAATAGATTGATTATAACTATAATTTTAGTCTTCGAAGTTTTTAACCTTACATTCAGCTTAATTAGAATGGTTTTTCTTTTCTCGGATGTTTAATTTGTTAGAAGACGAAAAGCAATTTGATTGGTTTTAGAAATTGAGTTGTATTGACTTGTGATAAGGTCATTCTGTTGTTTAGCTCCAGGGTTTTTTGATAAAGCATAAGTGCAGATTCAAGTGGTTGTTTTATTTATAATAACCTTAGCAAACCTTTACATTGTTAGTGAAATCAAAATGTAAGGAGACATGTTTTTATATGACCTCAAGACCAAACCCAGACCGAGTTTGCGTGCTGCCCTAACTAGCTCTCTATTGCTAGTGGTGTCTGCAAAATGTTTGTCCTTCCAATCACTTTAATTGTGGATCCCAATTATATTAATTTACTCTTTCTTTTTGAACAATACCTGAAAGGAATGAAGATTTAGCATCATCCTTTTTTCTCCTATTTATGAGCTAAATAGACATTGCATTCATGCATCATAGTGACAAGTGCTTGCACGCCCATTTTTGCAAATGTTGCTTTCCTGCTTGTGACTGGCATCTCTTTTAGCTGCAGTTGGTCACGTTTTTTTTTCCTGTCTAGTTAAACTAAATTTGGTCATTACCTGCTTGTCCCGCAGGCTGTGGCAGGATTTATGTCTCAGATCATGGAAAATGCAGTTTCCTTCAATCCCTCTCTGATGGTACTTACAGCTGGCGCAAACCCTGCAATTGAAATGCTTAGCTTCTGTCTAGCAGATTCTGGAAATGCATTTCTTGTGCCGACGCCATATTACCCAGGGTAACTATGAAATCTGCAATTTCAAAAGTTCTCATTCAGTTAAGTTTATATCGGAAGAGAACTGAAGTCTGAACATTATACGCAGATTTGACTGGGATGTAAAATGGAGAACAGGGGTGGAGATAATTCCTGTTCCTTGCCGCAGTGCTGACAACTTCAGTTTAAGTATAACTGCACTTGATCGAGGATTCAACCAGGCAAAGAAACGTGGTCTCAAAGTCCGTGGGATAATGATTTCAAACCCCTCAAATCCTGTTGGCAATCTGCTTAATCGTGAAACACTTTATAGCCTTCTAGACTTTGCTAGAGAGAAGAACATACATATAGTGTCCAATGAAATATTTGCAGGGTCTACTCATGGGAGCGAGGAGTTTGCGAGCATGGCAGAACTCATTGATTCAGATTATCTTGACCGGGACAGGGTACATATAGTTTATGGTCTTTCAAAAGATCTCTCTCTTCCAGGTTTTAGGGTGGGTGTAATCTACTCCTTCAATGAAAATGTTCTAGCTGCTGCCAAAAAGTTGACAAGGTTTTCATCAGTTTCAGCTCCGACACAGCATCTACTTGTCTCTCTGCTTTCAGATACTGACTTCGTTCAGAAGTTAATAAAGAATAACAGGGAGAGGCTTCAGAAAACGTATGCCACATTTGTGGCGGGGTTGAAGCAATTGGGCATTGAGTGCGCAAAGAGCAAAGGGGGCTTTTCCTGCTGGGCTGACATGAGTGAGTTAATCAACTCTTACAGTGAGAAAGGGGAGCTTGAGCTTTGGGACAAATTGTTGAATACAGCAAAGCTCAATGTTACTCCAGGATCTTGCTGTCGTTGTATTGAACCTGGATGGTTCCAATTCTGTTTTGCCAACTTGACTGAAAGGGACATTCCTGTAGTCATGGACCGAATTCTTAAAATGGTGAATGTCTGTAAAGCAAGCAGTTGACATGTTTGGTTTATTCTAAAGAAATAGATCCCTTACAGATTTTTTGTAGGATAATTTATTGAAGCGGTTACGCAATTGACACTGGAGAAGGTAGAGGAAACCTATTTAATATTTGCAAATGATCTTGGACAATACAGGTGTATATAAGTTTCTTTTATCCGGAATTTTATTAGTTTTTTCCACACCTTCGATGCCAACAATAGGCAGAAATAAATCCAGACTGTTGGTTTATATTGTTTTCAATATTTCTTTCAATGTACCATGTCAAACACTTGCGCAAGTGTTCAAAGCTCATTTATGATTTATTGCTGCCTCTTCTTTTCAATGATTGAAAACTGAAATTGAACACTAGTTACCATTAAAATAACTGGTGGGAAGAAATCAATTAGGAGGAGGCACATAACAATCTCTCATTAGGCTGTTAATTTGGTTGAGTTAAATGAAACAGTATCTACTTGAAGGAATTCTGAAGGAGATTGGCTCTGCAACAGTTGAACTAAAACAGAAAGTAACTAGTGGAATGCTTAAAAATCATTACCTCTGGAGGGAACTTGCTGTGCCACGGCCGCCACAACTTCTATCCTTGAAGCATTTGATATGTTGACACAGAGTTCTGCGATCTTCCATTCCCACTTTACAGGAGCTGGAGCAAGGTGCTTCCCTGAGGCTGCACTGGAGCAAAGGATTAGACTTTTCATTCCACTTCGGTTCATTCATGCTTCCAGTCCCATAGTTCATGCTATTCCAATCCAATAGCTGATTACCTACCTTACCATGTCCACGTCAATTACCAGGAGCAAGTTAAAACTAGAACTCTTGTAAAATTTGACATTTTCTCTATTGCAAATGAATTACAATAAATGAATCATTTTATTGCAAAATGTTACAAATATCAGGAACAATTTACTCTTTTAATTTCAAAATGAATAGAAAAGAATGATCCCCCCCCCCCCTCCCCTAATATGCAACCCTCTTGTCTCTGCACAACTAAGCACACCATTTTCCAGCTAGACTACCACTTTTTTTTTATTGAAAGTACATATTTAATTAAACTCTGAGGTTGTTCAAGAAAGCTCTGAATTGCACTTCGAACACTACGATGATTCTACTCCAACCTTATGGACTCAAGGACCTGAACAACCTCAGCCATGCTTGGTCTTCTTGAAGGAACCTCAGATGTACAAATCAATCCTAGCTTCATGACTTGAATCAACTCATTCTCTGAAAAACCTCGCAAGCTTCTATCAAAGCAATCTGAAGCAGAGCCAGTCTCCAGCAATCCACGAACATATTCACACAGAACCACCACCTCATTTGCTGTTGGACTCTCCACTGGTTTTCTCCCGGTTACCAGCTCCAAAAGAATTACTCCAAAACTATACACATCACATTTATCACTCGATCTTAGACTCTGAGCCAACTCTGGTGCAACATACCCTACTGCATTGTGGAATTTGGTTAAACCATAATTGTCCAAAATGGGAAGCAACCTCCCCAACCCATAATCAGACAACTTGGCCTCATAATTTTCATCTAATAGTATGTTAGTGGATTTGATGTTGAGATGGAGAATTGGAGGCCTACAGTCATGGTGAAGATAAGAAAGCGCTCTCGCTATTCCAAGAGCAATTTGAAACCTTCTAGACCAGTACAATTCTCTATTCCCAACACCAGTACTGGTTCCTGGATAATTAAGCCCATGCAGATTGTCGTATAGATTGCCATTTGGAACAAATTCAGACAAAATTAACTGCATCGTTGAAGACCAGTAATACCCTTGAAATGCAACCAAATTGGGATGTCGAAGATTACCTAACAATCCGATTTCTTGCTCAAATTCATCTTGGCTTCTGATCCTACCCAGGGTCTCAAGCTTCTTCACTGCAATAGAAACTCCACCTTCAAAAGTAGTTCTGTATACTGTTCCAATTGATCCACCACCTATTAAACATTCCTTGTCTAGCAAAGCTTTGGTTCCAGCCTCCCAATCTTCGTACTTAGAAGGCAAAGTCTTGCTGAACAGAACCAGCTTCCCAATTATAACATTTGAATCTGTTGAATCCAATGGTGTGCTCTCAACAACAGTTGTCACGTTGTCTTTTTTCCTGCTGCGTGCCCTGATGTTCATAATCGATACCACACAGACCCCAGTAAGGATCAGTGCAGCAGCAACAATCGCCACAATAACAGAGTTACTGAGCACTTTGTTTTTCTTTGATCCATTACCTGTCCCATTGCCAGCTCCTGAGCAAGAAATATCCAAAGGGACACCACAGAGCCCAGAATTGTTAAGAAATGCAGCTGTGCCGAAAGCCTGGATTTTTGGTATTGAAGGAATGGGACCAGAAAGGTTGTTGGAGGAGACATTGAAATATTTTAAGTTTGCTAATTTTCCAAGAGAATATGGAATTGTCCCAGAAAGGTTATTTTGTGACAATTCAAGAAGCTTGAGGTTTGATAGGCTTCCTAGAGTCTCCGGTATGCTACCATCTAGCTGGTTTCTATGCAAATCAAGGACTTCCAGGGAAGTCATATTGTCAAGGGTGTTGGGAATTTCTCCATCCAAAGCATTTCCAGAAACATCCCTGAATCAAAAGATCAGATTATTTTTTTGTCATGTTTGGATTTAAGTAATAATAATTAAAAAAAAAAACTGATAACATCTAAAACATTTAGATAGTGTTTGGACTCACAGCTCACGAAGAAACCTGCAGTTACTTATATCTTTGGGAATTTCACCAGAAAGATTGAGATTGTGCAAATCCAAAAGAAGAAGCCACTCAATGCTTCCAAATTCTGCAGGGATTGTCCCCTGTATTGAATTGTCACCCAATTTAAACACCAAAAGCCTCTCCAAATTTGCAATACCAGCTGGAATGCTCCCATTCAGCCTGTTAAATCCCAAGTCGATAAATTCAAGGCTTTTGCAGTTTGTAATGCCCAAAGGGATTTCACCATCCAGATTATTACTCGACGCATCAAAGAACTCCAGACTCTCACTGCAAGTTCTCATCGCTGGAATCTCTCCTTGAAACGCATTATGCGATACATTGAAGTAACTCAAGTTTTGCGATCCAAGAATTTCAAATGGAGCCAACCCAGTAAACAAATTGCTGCCAAGATCCAAAAAACGCAATCTTTGGCATTTTGAAACCTCTTCAAGCACGCTCCCAGTTAACACATTGCTCCTCAAAGACATATACTCTAATACAGGAATATCACAAATCCCAGAAGGCAATTCACCACTAAAATTATTGAAAGAGAAATCAAACCCTTCAAGATTAGTGCAGTTTGCAATTGAAGCGGGGATTGAACCAGAAAGACTATTATGAGAAAAGGAAACAAACTTGGTCTTGTAACAAAACTTGAACAAAGCAAATGGAATCTCCCCACTGTAACCATTCCTTGACAAATCAAGAAATCTAATATTTTGCAAATCACCAATGAATTCTGGTATTGACCCAGATAAGGCATTAGAACTCAAATTTATCTTCCACAATGTGCTTAATTCTGCATATTCTTGTGGGATATTGCTTGTAAATTTATTGCCAAACAATGTCAAGATTCTTAAAGATCTCAAACCTGATAATGCTGGTGACAAAACCCCAGATAAGCTTGTGTTCCACAAAACAATTCTCTGTACAAAACCAAGAGGATTGCAGAACACACCACTGTAATCACAAGGATTGCCACTTGGAACCCAATTAGCCAAACTGTTGTAAGGGTCATTGCTGATGTTAGCCTTGAATTGTAGTAAGATCTCCTTCTCGGTAGCTGGTGAAACTGTAGTAGCAGTGAATCCAAGGAAGAAAAAAAATAAGAGCAAAAGAGCATGAGAAAGACACAATTGATACAATCTTCTCATGCTCACAGTATAAATGTTCATAAATGGATCTGCCCCTTTGACATTATTGATGATAGATCCAATTGAAACAGGATCTGGGTCTCCTTGCCACTTCACGTGAACTAATTCTTGTAGCTCTCATATTGAGAAACACAAAAGCACACTCATGACTATGTAAAGGTGGCATTTTTCAACTTCTGGTATCACTGAAACTAAAGAAAGCACTTAAATTGGTGAACACATTTGCACGCAAAAGAACCCCATTAGTTTATGGCACAAAAACAAATATATAGGGGGCTTCGCTTTTGTGGGGTTTGTGTTAAAAAATGAAACTGATGAGGCATGGGAAGTGAAGCAATGAAAATGGTGAAGAAATAGTGGTCGTCTCACCCTGACAGCGCCTTTCCTGGAAAGGAAGCAGGTGAGCCAATTTCATAATCCCTCTCTCTGCTTTAAAAAGTCTCTCTCTCTAATATGGTGTTGGTGTATGTATAGTTGCCGCCAACTGAAGAAGAACCACGTGCATGTCCATGTCTTTCTCGCTATCTCTGGTCCTTAGCACATAATTATACTTGAAAAAAAAAGAAAAGCACTGATCTTTTTATGGATTGCAATAAAAAAGAGAGAGAGAAATCTGTCTTGTTAACAGACCAGTCCTTGACCATGACCTTGCAAACATCTGTAGCTGTCTGCAGTCATGCATTTATTCTCTCTCACCAAGCCATGCCAACTGGCCACACAAAAGGGAATACCCTTCTAAGGGGACTAATTGATTTGATCAAATTAAGAAAAAAAAAAAAAAGAGTTGCTAACTTGCTATAGTGTAAAAGAGAAAAACAAGGAAATAAAGTGAAGCAAAGGAAGGGGTCTTTGAGTTTTCTTTTTTCTTTTTGTGGATTAGTTTTTGTATGTGTTGCTGCTTTTTTGAGGAGGCCATTGAAGTTTCTTTGTTTCCGTTTCGATGGAGACATATGAGAGGATTGTTTTTTTTATTTGTTTTGCAGTGGGAGAGATGAGACGTAAGATGTGTTCTTCCTTTGATGTTAATACATTGAAAGGAGGTGATGCATGACAGCTTTTTTTCTTAAAAAAAAAATAATAATAGTGGCTAAAAGATTTAGTCAAAACTAGGTTTTTTTAGACGCTATACGTCGTGGAATAGATTATTTTTTTTTAGTTTTAAAAAAATATAAAGATAATAGAATGTTAAAAATTTAATACATGCCGGGTAAAAAAACTTTTAAATTATTGAAATATTGATATATTGAATGATATATTATTTTTAAAAAATATTAAAATAATAATTTATTAGATTAATCCGAATCGACTATAATTAACTTGATAAGCTTATGATTCATGAAAGGAGAATGTGATATGATAACCCTAAGAACCTAGAACTTAGAACTTATGTATATCACAGCAAATTAGAAAGGTCAATTATGATGAATCAAGTATTGAAGGTTAAAAAAAATATATATTAAATCTAAAAACAGAACTAAAAAAAATGGCTCAAGTAAACATAGATTGATGGTCGGCGCTACATCACGAACTGAAATTTTTTAACCAGATATAATAAAAAAATTTAAAACCAGGGTCATTGAGTCATTTGGTTTCATAAAATCATTTAATTAAATAACATGTAAAAAAAGGCAACCCTAATTTAATAATATGAAAAATAAAGTAGACCTAGGTGAATCTTTTAAGCATGAATTAATCTTCTAAATTCAAAGCCAATGAAATCTTAGACTCGGACTCGATAAAAAAGCTAAATTCTAAACTAATTTAATGTTGAATGATAAAATTAAAAAAAAAAAGATTTTAGACTTTAGTCATTGAATTAATTGGTTTAATAAGCTTGATTATTTTAATAATATGAAAAAAAAACAACTTTGATTTAATAATACGAGGAACTAAGCAAACCCGACCGAATATTCTATACTTAAATTAATCTCTTAAACTCACAATTTACAGAATCGTATACTGAGTTCAATAAAAAATCTAATTCCTAATAAATTTAATGTTTAGTGATGAAATAATAAAAAATTATTCAAAAAATTTATTAAAGCAAAAAAAAACAACAATCAAAAGAATAGAAATCAACTTGATATGAAAAAAATAAAAGATAAAATTGCAACAAAAAAATCAACTTGAAAAATCACCTAAAAAAATAACAGTCAAAATGGAGAAATTGAAAACACTTTCCAATTTGAAATAGTTAATTAAAATAAGAGAATTATAATTAAAATAAGAAGGAGTAAATCTCAAGAAAATAATAAATTAAAGGGCTGTTATGATTTGTTCAGGGCATCACATTAATCAAGGTGGAGAGAGCGGGGGAAAGGGGGGAAAAAACATACAATTGGCATTGAACTAGATGGGACTACAATACACCATCACTGCCATGATGAACTGGAAGACACCTTGGAAGGCTCCTTTTAGCCATAGTAAATTGCCACACTCACCGCTTGAATACAGTAAGGTGACTTACACGCTAGAGCGTGTCAATGCATTCTAATTATTATTTTATTTTATATATTATTTAAAATATTAATTGCAATGGTAAAGATATTTTTCCAACTAGCAGTTAGTGGCCACGTGAGACTTACAAGATTTAACGTTATAAATATAATATTTTTAATATTAACCTATTAAAAAAATTAAAAAATATCAAAAAAATAATTTTTTAATTTTTAATTTCTTTTAAAAGCATGGCTAGACTGTAATGTTAAATGAAGTATAAGTAATGGATTTGAATAATTTAAAAAAAATTAATTTTATTTGTTAAAAAAGACGAATTTTCCTAAACTGTAAAATTACAAAACCTTCAAAATGAATTTAGATTTAATTAACTTAACGCAAAAAGAGATACTTATAAAGCTGCATCTTCTAGCCCTAAACTAAGGGATGTATTAGAAACCTCCATGTACTTATAAATCCAGCAGTGGCTGCTAATAACTTGTGGCTGGTACTTTCACACGAGGTTTTTTGATTTATTTTTTCCATAAATTATTAAAAATAAAAAGGATATTTTCTCCTTTTAAATAATGTAATTAATAGAGTGGGCCAATTCCTACTTCCCATGGAA
>Ga0307515_10021443_pt1 | contig 11457 bp, 3 predicted proteins | sample 17_EM_MG_FD_194513 | JGI IMG/M metagenome (GOLD analysis project Ga0307515, IMG submission 194513) | Populus trichocarpa ectomycorrhiza microbial communities from riparian zone in the Pacific Northwest, United States - 17_EM | ecosystem: Host-associated > Plants > Roots > Unclassified | place... | reverse complement strand
GCGTCCCTTTTCTACCCTAAGGCTTAGGGGAACCACTAAGACTTTAACTAGGTAATCTTTGCAAAGCACTTTTATACTAATATATTCTCCTAGCCTATACCCTACCCTAACAGCTCGTTCCTTTACCTGTTAGTCCCTTAAGGTAACTCTAATATCTCTATTCCTAAGGTGCTAGACTATAATAGCGTTGTGGACCTCTTTATAAATCTCTATAAAAACTTCTGTTTCTAATTATCCCCTAAGCCCCTCTGCTTTTTCTATATTTAGTTATATTATAATTATATACCCAGATACTATCTTTAGGGGGGTAGGTTCCCTATACTGTAAACGCGCAGCTATAGCGGTCTAGGTGCAGTTCGCCAGTAAAGAGGGGTTTTATTTATTTTTAATTTTGCTTAGCCATTAGAGGATTTAATTAAGGGTTTGCTAGAGGGGCGCCTAAGGTTCGCTAGATTAGCGGAGCCATTTTGCTAGCTATATTAGTTTGTTATAGCTAACGGTTACTCCCCTATAACTACGAATACTAAACGCGTCTAATAGGCTTTATATTTTATTAGATACCTTCTTAATAGAGGTCTTTCCGCTTTGTGGTATAGTATTTACCCGTTTTTATTGTGGAGGGCTATTACTAGGCGTGGTTCTGGTGGACGCGCGCGAGTGCGAACCACCGTCGTTTGACGTATGCCTCCCCTATAATGCATACATCTCAGGGGGATTCTCTAGGTGTTTTTCAGGGTTCTTTTGGTTGGTTTTAGTCTTTTTAGGCCAGGTACAGCAAGAGCTTTAGTCTTCTTTTACATACTTAAATATATAACGTTTGTTAATATAAATACTCTATATATATAAGTTAAAGGTTAGGTTAAAAGGAAGTCCTTAGAAATTTCTTAATTATATAAGGTCTTAAGATATTTAGGAACTTTAACTAGCGGTTAAAGTTATCTAATTAGTTAGATTCTCTTACCAAGCCTTTTTTAGGAGGGGGAGTATAATATTTTATAGACCCTAACTTAAACCAGCTAATTAGGATTTTCTATCCCTAGGATAGAAAATCGCTATTAGCTCGCTTACTACTAGCGCCTTAGCGGCCCTACTAATAAAATACCTACCTATAACTTATAAGCAAGAAAGCACTACGTGCTAAGAGGCAAATTTTAAAACAGTGAGACTTGTACTATAATAGTAATAGTAAGTAAGGAGGATTAATATTTGTTCCGCTAGTTAAGCGGTATCTATATATAGATAGCAACTATAAAAGAAGAGTTGCTAGTGTTGGGAATAAAGGCAAGTAGTTACTATATAAGGTATATTGCCGTTACGTATAGTAAGTTGCCGTTACGTACGGCAGGTTACCGTCACGTGTTGCCGCGGCACTAGCGTGGCGAGGAGCCTTAAGCTCCTCGCCCTCCCTTATTTGTAAGATATAGAATAATTATTATACTATCTACAAACTGTAGCTACGTAATATTACCTTGTGTAACCAATAAATATAATTAGTGAAATTTAAAATAGGATAAAATGGAAAATACTAAAATATAGGTCTTTCTCCTACTATAATAATAGGAATACTTAGATTTATTTTTATTAGAGTAAGGTATTTTATAGGCGTAGAACGGGTCTAGTATAAGCGTATAAATGTAATAACGGTAGTACTTTAAAGAGATTACCGTAGGAGTAATAGAGGTGATTTAGGGTGGTACTAAAATAATACCGCTACCAGTTTATAGACGCGCAGTATAACTATAGTTGAAACTCTTTATAATAATGCGGGTCGTATTGTTAGGCGTATTGTTATAATAGGGGTATTGTTATAATTAATATTTATACGTTAAATGCACTAAAGGTTAAAATTTTATAATGATATTTTATATCTACATAGACGATAGTAAAATTGAGCAATTAGCTATACTAAAATAAGCTATAATCGAATTTTGCTTAGTGTTGCGAATTCGTTGTCTTTAAATTCGGCGATTGTGCCTTATAAGAGCTATAACCAAGTCTCTATTACTATTTTCCTGTTATTCCTTATAGAGATAAAGCTTTTGTAGGGCTTATAAGGCCTTATTAACCTTAATTTAAGGTTATATAAAGTCGTCCTCATCTATTTCTATATCGCGATTAGGCCCTGCGTAAAGCTCTACTATATGCTTAATAAGGTCCTCAGCTAAGTCCTCTACTTCCTCGCCTAGAAGCTTAATAAAATTGCGAATATTTATAATGTTATAAAATCTTCCTGCCGTATATAACTGTTCTACTATCTACTAGATCTTATCTAGAATAGGAGGATTAATATAATTGTAAGGGCGATTTTACGGGCCCTCCCTTACACTAAATAAGGTAGATTTAATAAAGCAGCTCTCGATTGCCTATAGTGTTACCTCCTTTTAAGCAATAATTGTCCATTAAATCGCCTAAATGATGTGCATCTGCTTAATTAGATCTCGGTTCTCTAATAAGTATTCTACTATAAACTGCAGCCAGTATCGTCGGTAGAGAGCTTTAAAGTTTGCAATTATACCCTAATTAAGTAGCTAGTAAACGGAGGTGCAATTAGGAGGAAGAAACTCGACTCTTATATTCTTTAAAGATTTATTTTTAAGAGCTGTTTAAATAGCTACTTAGTAGGCGCTAAAGCCGTCGATTAATAAAAAAAAACCTTCCTATTTTATATCCTTTTATTAAACCAAGTAAGCCATTTAAGTATAATTACTGTCGTTATTTAGGCCTTCTTATTATACCTTTAATATACATTTAATAAGTTAATATTAATTTAAGCTTAGGTAAAGTAACGTAGCCGCTTTAATATACTAATAATCTAGAGAGGGATCTTATTAGAGCCATCTGCATTAGAGTAATTGGCAAGAGAAAGTCTTACCTTTTGCCTTTTAGTCCCTAATTATAACTTAGTAGCTAATATAGTATCTAGTATAGCTTTCTAAAATAGCCTAGTCTTATCTATATTATAAACGTCCTTTAAAGAATAAGGCGCGACGATTGCATAAAGCTCTATTATACGATCTTTGGCGCTTTCTATATTAACTAACGCAGCCTTACCGTGTTGCTTTCTCTTATAAATCCCATTACGAGATTTAAAGCCTTTTAACCAGCTAATTGGCCACTTAAGCTTTAGTAACTCTGCCAATATAGGTATATAATTCTATAATTAAGTTACGGCAGCATAAATAAGGTCGCCTGTAATAGGAATGCGAGAGTTCTATAGGCGTTAGTGCTACTTAAAGAGAGCTTCCTCTAGGAGAGGCTGCTTAGCGTCTCTTCTACGCTTACGTATACCTTACCTATAATAAATTTTAATTAAATCTAGGTAGCTAAACTTGTTGCTAAGTATTTTCAATATTATAGATTAATTAAACTTATAGCGGAAGGTGTCGGTAGCCTATATCATAAGGTGTTTTTGTATAAGGTAAGGGTGCTTGCGTTAATAGCTACAAATCTTTTAGCGCTCGTAGTTAGAAATACTGTAGCAACAACGCCTTTTAGGATTTTGGTTTCTTGCTATATTAAAGAGACAGAATTAAGTATAGAGAGTAAGATTTAAAGGTTATTTTAATAGAATTTAATTATTATATAATGAGTATTAATGGCCAAACTAGTGGTAAGGAACCGCTAGATTAGCTCTATAAAATACTAGCTATACTAATTTTAGTAAAGAAAACTTAACAATATTGTTAATAGTTAGTATATCGTAATATTACACCAAAAAAGTTTAATTAAGGGGTGTAGATTGTAATATAGAGTATATCGTTATAAGCAAATATCGTACTAAAGAGTTTCGACTGTATAAGCTATTATAAAAGAATATTATAGGAAGTTAGTATTATTAACGGAGATAAAATAGGGATTTTATTACTTATAGGCGTATTATAAAACGAGAATAAAGTAGTTATAAAAGAATAGCTAGAGATATAGAAGCTAAAAGCTAAGATATAGTAAAAATAGTCTACTAAAAGATGAGATAAATGGTGTTATTAATAAAAAGACACGTAAGAAGCGACAGCTTATAAACTAGAAGAAAATTAAAATAAAGACGTTATTATTAGAACCTATTTTAGGTAAATAGGAATAGTAGCTAGTGGACGCGTTTTATAGGATAACCTCTAGATTAACTTATAACAAACTTTTATAATAAGAAAGGTAAATCCTACCCAATTATTATTATTATTATTATAGTTCTATTATAAAGGCATTATAAAGAGCTATAGTGGAAGAAGAGTGGAAGAACTAAAGATAAAGTAAGGTTTTACGCTAGTAAAGAACTAGCTATAAGCTGTATTATAGAGTACCTTTCTACTAAGAATTTTCTCTAGTAGTTTTAGCCGGAACTATATAAAAGCTTAATAGAGGTAAAGTCTTAGAGAACTAAGACCCTTAAAGGGGAGGTAATTATAACAGAATTTTCTAGAAGATATATATTAGATAAGATAGTAGGAGGTTTTATTTATATTCTATCTACGTCTTAAAAGATATAATTAGATAGATAAGGGGTAAAGGGTTTTACTAGCGTTTTAAAAGGATTATATAGGGAGCTGGATCTCCTCTAGAGAAGAACTAGCAATTAGTCTCTAAATAGAAGAGGTTAAAAAGTATTTGTCCTTTATTACGTAAAGCTTATTCTACCTTAACTTATCTTTTACTTACTTATAACTCTTATTCTACACTATTAATTAGATAATTATACGTTTTAGTCAGACTGGCCTCTTATAATTACTAATAGGGAGTATTCTATATTAGGAAATGCTTACTATATATAGTAAGGTAGAGTACCTATAATAGTAGGGTTAATATTAGAGTAAGTTTTTTATGTTCTAATTATTATAAAAGAAGGCACAAAGTAGAATGCAATGCACTAAATAAGGTAGTAATTAAGAAGGCTATGTACGTCTTTATGTTTACTTTAGTAGTCTATTAATATAATTCTAATAAAACGCTAATAGTAATTGCTAGGTTTCTAGGCTCTACCGCATAAAGGTATAGAGGTCGATTTTTATAAAGCCTTAAATAAATATTATAGGATCCTTTAAACTTAATAATATAATAATAGTAGTTAATTAATTAAGCCAAAAAGAATAAAGGTTATAATATTTATTAGCTTAATATATATTTTAGATAATAAACTTTTAGTATCTAAAAGCTTTAAATAGGATAACTAAAATATTATTAAATATCTTTATAGTATTAGCACGTATAGTTATAATATTTAAAAACCTTTAAGCTATCCTATAATAGTAAAAGACGTTAGTATAGGTAGTATAGTATAGGTTTAATAGTAAGGTCTACTTCTTTAGGCGCTTTAGAAGTGTTTTTAAATAGTATTTTTAAATACTTTAGCTCTCCTCTTATATATTATAGCGTTACCTAAAATAAGAAAAGTAGATAATAGTAATATATTAGTATAAAAGATAAGTAGTATTATACGTAAGTATAGGGAAATAGTTTAAATAGGTAAGGATTTAGTAAACTTCTATTATTAATTATAGTTTTTAATATTTAATTATCCTTTTCTAAAGCTAACTAGAGTCTCTAGATTGAATCGAGTCTTCACGAAATGAAGTCGTAAATTTGATTAATAAATTAAGGCTCTAAATCATTATAATAAAGCTAAACTTAATATATAATTGACTCTATCGTGTCCCAATTAGGCTAAGGTAGTCCTGTTAGCAAGCTCCTTCTTTATAGAGGGGTATATTGCATAGAGCATAGCCGGATTAAGTCCTTGGAGGAGTATGTTAATATTTTAGTATTCACACACAGTCCTCTTTTGACGTACGCCTTAACAGCGCATGGAATACTATAGCTAACTTTTATATCTTATAGTAATAACCTTTTAACTATATATTCTATTTATATACTTTTAAGATATAAAATATAGAGCTTAATAAGCTAGATTTAACTGTATTATGATTATTAAAAATTAATTATAGGTAAAAAAAAGTTATTATATAGAGTTTAAATATCCTATAACTTTAGGGGCCGTTTAGTTGCACCTCCGTTACGAATATGGAGGCTCTATATTGTAAACGAACTGGAGCTTAAATCTAAATATAAGGGTGTCGTTTGGTAAATCTAACACCGTTTAAATCTAAAGCTTCTCTATATCGGTAAGCGTGTCAAATTTGCAAGCTATACCGTATATAGTAGTTAAAATAAGGTTCTTGGCACCGTTTTAATATATAGCTTTAAGCTCCCGTTATATATTCCGTTGTAATCTAAAGCTCTTGCATATATGCTAAAGTAACGACTTCTTATAATATGGCGACTCCACACACCCTAATTGCGATACTGTAGTCGCATTTATAAGCCTTATAAGATGTTATTATCTTAACCTTCTTAATCGCAATAAGCTTATTTCTGGGGGGCGTTTATACTTAGTATACTAATATATAGTAAGGAACGAGGTGGACAGTATAGTTACTCTATAGCTATAAGCAACGACTTCTAAATATTACTTATATAAGACCTAAGGTATTTAGGAAGCCTCTTAATTAGTTATAATTATATAGCGACTTAAAGGATATAAAGCTTCTATTAGCGGCTAAGAAGCTATTAATATTCCTAATAATATTTAGCAATAATTCGTTATATAGATTACTAAGTAAGGTAACTTAATACTTATCTACAACGATCTACTAATAAGTATTTATCTACTAGCTAAACTTTTAGTGTTAATTTACTACCTTATAGAGCTATATATAAAGTCCTTCCTAGCCTTCTAAAACTATATAAGGAAGTCGTTCGGCTTTCTAAGAACCTTACTTTAGAAGAGATTGCTAATAACTCTAAATAATATCCTTTCTTTGCCAATTGTATTAGAGCTCTTAATGGTACTTATTTACCTATTTCTGTAGCAGGCGGGTATATAAGGTAAGCTCTATAGTGTAAAAGGAAGGGAGGATTATTATAGAATGTTCTTATAGTTGTTAATTTTTAAATAAACTTCCTCTATATTCTAGCTGGTTAGGAAGGCTCTACTTACAACTCTAGAGTTATTAATTTAGCAAGAGCTAAAGGGTTTAAAGCCTTACCTGGTAGATACTATATCGCGGATACTAGATACTCTAATATGCCTATAACTTTAACTCCCTATTATGGTATATAGTATTATTTTTATAAGTAAGCGTAGGCAAATATAAGGCTATAGAACGCGAAGGAGCTCTTTAATCTATAATACGCGGCACTAAGGAATATAGTAGAACGTACTATAGGAGTCTTTAAGAACCGTTTCCGATACTTTAAGGCCAATAGGCATAGCCTTCCTTTAAGTACGTAGGTAAATATAGTATATGCCTTAGCTATGGTTTATAACTTTATAAATATAGATAATCTAGATAATCTAAATAGTAATCTAAAGGTAGAGAATAAGGTTATAGATAAGGAAGATATAAGGCTTATAGAGGTAGAAAGCGATATAGTTATAAACTAAAGATGTAATAAGATTGCGGAGCTTATATAGGAGAGTTACTGCTAGGTAATTAGCAGGCCAATTAATTAAGAATATATAGTAGATTTAGGTGTATTTACTATAGAAATCTATATAGTTTCCCTCTCTATATTGCTTACTAATTGCCTATATAAAAAGGCTCTAAAGAGCGACTCAGATCTTACCTAAAATCTTACCTAAGGCTTTCTCTCCTACGCGTTCTTTTACGCGTCCTCCTTCCTACTAGCTAAAATATTATTAATTAAGCTTTGCTAAAGCTCTATAACTTTAGCCATTATAAGAAACAATCTAGTAGTAGACTCCGTCTTAAAAGCTTATAAAATAGCTAGTTGCTCTATAAGATCTAGGTAACTAAACTTGTTAATAAATTCTATAGAGGCCTTCTCTGTAACAGTGCTGGTGCGCGTCATCTACCACATTTAACCAATCAGGATTTTCTATGCCCGGCATGGAAAATCGCTATTAGCTCGCTTACCACTAGCGCCTTGGCGGCCCTCGCAACATGTCTACCTACTGCCCCTAAACGATTCTCCTTCTTCTTCTCCTTAGCTTAGTATCTTTACTAGATAGCAATCCATAAGCTTTAGTTTAGAGGCATTTGTGCGAGCCGTTATATTATACTAAGCTCTCCTTATACTACCTAGGAAGGCCTCAATAATATCCTACCCCTAAAAAAGAGAAGATCTTCGTCTGTAATGACGCGTTGACGCGCTATACTCAGACATTAAAATAACTCTACACTGCCTGCGAAGGCCTTAATAATACCCCACTTTGTGAGCCAGATAGGACTAGACCTGTACCCCCTAAAATTAAAACCGAATCGTATAATTTTAATAAACCCTAGAAAGCTAATAATGGCACCTAAAGCAAGCTTATCTAAAAGAGCTGCCCTGACCTAAGAAGAACACGAGATTTAATTAGGATCCAAAATTAAAGATAACGATGACATTATAGACGTATATAAGCAGCTTCGTGCCCTAACGGCCAATTAAGAAGCCAACTATCTCTAAGCTTAAAGCACACAGGAGACCCTATAAGAGATCCTAGATAGCCTTATAGCTCTTTAAAGCAGCTCAGCTCCCCCTTTTAAAAGTCCTAGTTAACCTATCCACTTAACTAAAGATGATATACTAGGGAGTACGGAAACGATAATAAAGCAATTAAAGTCCGTCAAGCTCCCTAACCCCTAACTACTATCTAACGGGATAGACCCTACCTTTAAGAATTAAAGGATTTAAATATAAGGAAAGCTTTGCGTTAACCACAACCATTTCCTTTCTAAAGAAGCTAAGATGCTTTACCTCTTTGGTCAAACTACTGGGGACGCCTAAAAGCACCTCTAAGCTAAGTTTAAGGATAAGTCACCTATTCGGTTTATATTTATTAACGAGATACTACAGCACCTAGCGGCTATTTATGTAAACCCGAACAAAGTACGCGACGCTAGGTATAACTATAATCGCCTAATAATAAAACCGAACCAATTCTTTACCAAGTTCTAGACCCAATTCCTATACCTAGCAGGCGAAGGCCAGGTCCCCCTTAAAAACTACTGATTGGACCTATATAACAAACTAACAGTTTAATTACAAGAGAAGATCGCGGTAGCCCTAAACGACCTACTGACCTACCAAAGACTTATAGCCTAATGTCTGTTATTAGATTTAGAACTATAGCAAATCAATACCCGCACTAATCGGCAGAAGAAATCCCGCAGTAATTAAAAACCGACAATTACACCCGCTAGGGCTGGCACTGGAAAACTAGTGAAAAGCACCCCTATACCTAAGGTAGGTACAACTGCCCTTTAGCGGGCCTCTCCTAATTAACAGCGTGCTACGCCCCCGACCAATACCCGCTATAACACCCCGATCGACCCTACTACGGCCACGTGCTTTAACTGCGGAAAAGATAGACACTTTGCCTTATCTTGCCCGGAGCCAAAAGATATAGGCGATATTAAGGAGATAGAGGAAGGAGAAATATCCGACGAGTTAGGAAAAGAAGAACCCTAGGGAAAGACTCCCCCCTAGGGTACCCTATTAACCTTAAAGAGATTAATCTAAGTTAATTAATAGGTAGAAAACACTTTATAGTTCTATGTATAGTATCTTAAAATGCATATAGAGTTAACACAACCGCCCTTATTAACACTAGAGTAAATAGCTTTACCTTTATAGATACTGCCTATGCAACTAACGTTGCTAGGTTCCTAAATATAAAAGCTACCTAGCTAAAGAAGCCTGTCTAAGTAAAAGGCTATAACGGCCAAGCTGGTAAGCCGGTTACCTATATATTAAAGTTATATATTTCTCTCAATAGACGACGCCTATATAGTATACCCTTTTACATCCTAGACCTAGGTTCCTATAACATAATCTTTAGTTAGAAGTGGATATCCTATTTTAATATCTGGCTAAACATACAATAAAGGCAGCTTATTTGGCCGAAGGATAGACCGAAATTACCCTCCTTTATTAAAGAGATCTAAACTAACCGTAGGATATTAACCGCAGAGGCGGATCCTACCTATAAGTAGGATATCAGGGACCGGGACCTAGCCTTTATATAAAAAGACGCCTATCGCGAAGCTGGTAAGAACCCTATGCTAATAAAGATACTCTCCTATAGTGCTACGGTTAAAGAGGACTCTACGTACGGAAGCGGAATAAATAGTAATATAGAAGTCGCCCAAGTTGCGGAGACCTAATCTATTTAGAAGAGGACCTACTAACAGGATATAAGAGATAACCTCTAAAAGATATAGTAGGAGCTAAAGGGAGAAATAAAAAGGTTAATACCCTAAAAGCCTCGGAAATTATATACACCCCTACTATCACGTAACCCCCCTACGTTAGATATCGCGGCTATTAGTACTATAGGGTTCCACTTTAATATATACTAGAAGGACAACGAGGTTTTTATAACTAGCTTATATAAAATTAACCGGATCATTAATAAAAAGGAAGAAGGGCTAGCTAAGGAAAGTAATAAGGAGCTAGTTAAGCGCCTCCTTCCTACCTACCTCTTAAGCTATAGAGACGCGTTCTCAAAAGCAGCTTCGGATATACTACCCCCCCACTAAACATACAATTACAAGATTTAATTAGAAGCCAATAACTCGCTAGGATATAGCCCCCTCTACTAATAATTAATAGACAAGCTAAAGGCAATAAAGTAGTACTTAATTAATAACCTTAATAAAGGGTTTATCAAGCCAAGCCAAGCCCCTTTTACTTCCCCTATTTTATTTATAAAAAAGCCTAATAAAGGCCTTTGTTTTTATATTAACTATTAAAAGCTAAACGCTATTACTTAAAAGGATTAGTATCCTATTCCTTTAATTAACGAGACCCTTGCATATCTAAGCTAGGTAAAGATCTTTACCAAACTTAATATCCGCTAAGCTTTCCACCAAATTAGAATAAACCCCGTATCTAAAGATTTAACAACGTTCTGTACCTATTATAGGTCCTATAAATACAAAGTCCTTCCTTTTAGGTTAACAAATAGGCCGGCTATATACCAAAGGTATATAAATAATGTCCTTTTTAACTACCTTAATAAGTTCTGCACGGTATACCTAGATGATATCCTTATATACTTAGACGACAAACTTAAGCATAAAGTTTATATTAAGAAGGTCCTAGAGAGATTACGGAACGCGGGCTTATAAGTTAATATTAAGAAATATAAATTCGGGGTAAAATGTATAAAGTACCTTGGGTTTATTATAAGTACGGATGGAATTAAAGTTAACCCTAAAAAGGTTAAAGCAATCCGTAGCTAGAAGCCCCCTTATACTATAAAGGGGATCCAGTCCTTCCTTAGTTTTTATAATTTCTATTACTAGTTTATCCGTAACTATAGAGTTATAGCAAAGCCTCTTATATAGTAGTAGTTCTTTGATTAACGTCTGATACGGATCCTATCTAGGCCCACGCAGACTACTCCGTCACAGGGGGAAAACTTGTGTATTTACAGGAAGAAAACCCTGCAGTTTG
>Ga0307515_10021442_pt1 | contig 11458 bp, 4 predicted proteins | sample 17_EM_MG_FD_194513 | JGI IMG/M metagenome (GOLD analysis project Ga0307515, IMG submission 194513) | Populus trichocarpa ectomycorrhiza microbial communities from riparian zone in the Pacific Northwest, United States - 17_EM | ecosystem: Host-associated > Plants > Roots > Unclassified | place... | reverse complement strand
TTGCAGCCAAGCATCTGGCTTCGCTACAATTACTACGTACAGCTGGTGGCAACCAGGCGAAATTGGATGCGCGTAGCGAATTTGAAATATCGCAGCGCTCGCCAAATGGGGGGGGGTGAAGCTGGTCGTGCAACAGGCTGTAACGCCTCAGACCCTCAACAGAAAATTTTGGGGGGCATAGGGAGCAGCACGCACGTGCCTCCCCTTTTCTGCGAGGGCCTATTTATGTTATCTCAGTTGACTCATCCGCTTCGCCAAGGAATTTGAGGAGGCGGCCACCCCCCTGCTCCCGCCCCACTTCAACGCCACAGGCCCTCTTATGCAAACTTATAAGCCAATCAGATGGTCGCTCCAACTCATAGGTACTTATTAGCCAATAGAACGCCGCGCTACCCCCTACTACCCCTGCCACCCCAATTCCTCTGTAAAGCGTCTGAGAGATTATAGGCGCGATTTATAAAGGTAGGCCAGCCTACCTAGTAGACGACGGCTGTATCACCTTTAACGCGGTATATTGCCCCCTAATACACCACCGCTTAACTCACCGATAGTTTTATTTAAAAGCCCTCCTCTTACTCTATAGAATCCATCTATAATAGAGCCTAGCCGTGCCCTAAGTAGGCGTTACTCTAACTAAGATACCCCTAGCCGTCCTCCCTCTATTTCTAGCCTCTTTAGCTAGTTAAAAAACATTATTAAACTATCTAAGCCCTCCTCCTCTAATAGTAACAACAATATAGGCAATAACTAGACGGGTAGTAACAAGAATAAAGCGCCTGAGCCTTTATTAAGGCGTTATAGAAGGCAGGAAAAGCGCGCGTGGAGGTTATAAGCCATAGTTAATACATTAAAAAAAGAAGGTTAAAGCTTCGCTTAGTTGCTGTCTACTTAAGTTAGGGCGGATAATATAGGGGAGAAGGGAATTATGATTAAGCACCGTTAGTATAATCGCGTTAGGCAGCGGCGTTAGGTTCTGTTAGATGTAGTTGCGAGAAACCTATAGCTAAGCAATATCCTGTATATATAAACAGAGTTATATACTATGAAGCTAGATCGCCTTATTTAGAAACTATATTTTGCCACGTTTAACAGAACGTCAAAAATTGAGGACTTAGACTTTAACGTCGCCTTCCGCTCTATACAGGATACTGCCCTGGAATGGCATGCAACCTTAATATAACTACTTAGCAATTAGCGGGCGTATAGGGCTAGTTATAGCAATTAGAAAGTGGAGGACTAGAAGGTAGATAGCTAGGATACGCTAGTAAGGTGGGTATATACTATTACTAGTATAATTTATTTCTCTTAGGCTAAGAAGCGGTCTAATTTCTTTTCTTTAGTAGTGGATATATATCTTATAAGCTCTGGTATAAAAAAAAGGGTGTTTAAAACGTTGGCTGGCTTTAGATTATGCTATAGTTATTATTCTGTAAATTATACTATAGGTAGTGTTGCTAAAGAGGTAAAGGTATATTAGTTTTTATATTAGTACTATATATCTATTAGCACCAGCCTTTTAGCCAAACTTATATAAACTTTTGTAAACTTATAAGCCAATTAGTATGGCCTCTATAGACTACTAGCTAGCTAGGGGCTAATATCTATAGAGGCATCTTATAACGCTGGCGTATGACCCTTAGATAGTCGTTGTATATAATAATATAAACTTTAAGGATATAAAGCGCGATAAGCTGCTTGGTCACACGTCTGTTATGCGCTCCTTAATGACTGCTACTATTATCTATTGTCCTGAACTGCCTCCGTTAGGGCTGTGTTAGTTAATATATAATCTAACTATTCTGCTAAATATTAAAGACATCTACTGCTCTCCTGGCTTTGGCGACGAGTTATTACTATAGATTAGCCGTTACCTTATTGCTAACGTAATAAAGGGGATTTACCTTACTAGTATAGAGCGTATCTTTAAAGATAGTGATCTTTTCCCTTAGATGCTAAGTATACAATATATTAGTAATAGGAAGACCAAATTCTAGCAGTTTGGTGCTATTATAGAGGATAAGGGTACTATCTAGGGTACCTATGGCGTTTATAAAAGTATCTTCCTTAATTAGCTTGGTCTTTAGGCTCTAGATAACCCTTATAATAGCACTACTTTTAATGATTTTACTAAGCAGCTCTGGCTTACCTATAGTAACTAGCTTACTGCGCATTATATTAGGTTAGTAAAACAGGAGCAGATTTATACCAGCCGCCCTTTTGACCGTCGGGACTGGCTGCTTGGTATACCTATGTGGTTCTACATTGAGATGAATCTATATAGTACTCTTATGCGTATATACTTTACGCCTAAGAATAAGTAAGAGGAGGCTTATTACTGTCTACGGTCCGATATAATGCTATAGAATTGCTCTATAATTACGCGAGAGAATGCTAAATACTATGAGTTGGTACCTATTATTAAATGGGGTTTTATAGCGCGTATAACCGCCCTCTTTTATACTACTATACAGCGTTAAGGCTTTAGAATTAGCATACCCGATTTATCCGAGCCGTCTAACCTAGATACCCTATCTAACCCGTCTTCCCCTAAGTGCATTAAAGATACCACCTGGGCTATTGGCTGCCTTACTTCTGAGCAGTTCCTGGATATTGTTAATAAGATCTAACGCGACGCCTTTTCTTAGGACGCGTGGACGGGCGCGAAGTATAATAATATTAAGTTTCGGACAATGTGTTGTATGCTTTAGGAAGTTAAGCTTCTACTTACTGTTTAGTATACTATTAAGCATGCCGATATAGGTATACTACGGCAGCTTATTGACCCCCTTATTATATTCTTCTTCAGCGCGTTATAGTATAATTATAGTTAAGAAATGCTATTCTATCGGTGGAATCTTATGTTAGTTAATTTGCCTGAACTTTAGCATGCAATCCTATTTTCTGGGTTAGTAAACTGGCTTAGAGCTCTAGATAAGTATAAGGCTATTAATTTTAGGCTAGAGTACTTAAATAGAAGCTGTAAGATTAAGATAAAGTGCTATAAGAACTCTACTTACGATATAGATATTATATTTAATTAAGTATACTTATTAAATATAATAGTTAAAATGTTGCGTAGTAAGATGGAAAATATATTTAGTAAGGAGATGTTAGGTGCCTATACGCGGGCGAAGGCGGACCTTAATATGTTTATACTTGCTTAGAATCTCTATTCTAGTAACCTAGCTATACTATAATAACTAGCATAGCTAGCAGGCCTACGCCTATTTAATTCTTATAATATTTTTAGCACTGGAGTGGAAGTTCTAGTGAAAAAGGTTAATGAGTTTAACTAGGTCTATATATAGGGTCTGTATTTAGTTACTACTTTCTATCCTCCTTTAGATATAGAGGACTTAGTTAGCTTTATAGATATATAAGACTTTGCCAACGCTATTAGAGACGGGCTAGGTAATATAGAGGAACTAGATTTTACTTCTAACGTGCCTCCTGCTAGCTAGGAGGCTTTAAGTAGCCTATAAACTTAGGGGTACTTATGCGAACTTATCGGCCAATTAGAGCGCGGCTTTCCTCTCTAGTTTACCCTGTAAGTCTCCCTCTCCTCTACCCTATAAGGCCCCTTTACCCTAGCCCTAGCCTTAATTACTTAAGAGGAGGATATCTAGGAAATACTATAAGGAGGAGGAGCCGCCTGGCACCGGGTACTGTTATACGCCCGTATACTAGCTACCTAGGACTTAAAATATTGACTCCCCTTAGACTATTATTAGGAAATAATAACTACGGCGGTAATGCTGGTATTGCTACTTTATTTTATTCCTTAGCTAGGGTAGTGTAAACTACTATAGAGTGTAGGACGCTTATAGTTTATTATTGAAATTGTGTAAGGCCACTACCTGTATAAAACGTCTTAACTAAGGGCCCTAGCCTCGTTCTGATTAGCTGATAAGTTTATATAAGTTGGTATAAGTTTAGGAGATCTCCGGATTAGGGGCCAGAGCCTATATTAATGGGCCCTAAGAAGCTATTAGCTAGATAATATATCTTGACCTAAAACCCCCTACCTTGCCCTAATTGGCTAATAAGTTTATATAAGTTTATATAAGTTTAGGAGATATTTAGAGGCCTATATTAGCGGAACTTAATAAGAAGTGGTAGCTAGCACCTATAAAAGACGTCTTGATATAGGGCCTCTGCTTAAGCTGTGATAATATCCTTAAGCCCCTAGCCTTATTCTAATTGGCTAATAAGTTTATATAAGTTTATAAGAGTTCGGGAGATATTTAGAGTAGCAGCAGCTTATATTAATAGACCCCCGCTAAGAGTAGAGGCTATTACCTATATGCGGCGACTGTATACTAGCCTCTATCTATATGTTAGCAATAGACGCAATTATATTACGTTATTAGAGTAGTAGGTTGACGGCAGAATAAGAAAGTGAATTTGTTCTACCTGGAGTAGAGGCCTGTTGTACTTACTCCACTTTTACTATAAGCAGAGGCCTATTATGCTTACTTACCTATCTACTATCTATTTAAAGTAGAGGCCTGCTGTACTTACTCTACTTCCACTATAAGTAGAGGCCTACTATACTTACTTACCTATCTACTATTAATTTAGAGTAGAGGCCCGCTATGCTTGCTTACCTAATCCTCTACTGAGTAGAGGCCTACTATACTTACTTATTATCTTCCTCTTGCTTTATTAGAGTAAAGGCCTGTTAAGCCCGCTCTCTCTTTAGGGATAGAGGCTAAGTCCGCGTATTTTAACCTATAGGGCTTATAACGCCTGCAGTTGGGCCCGCCTAAGATACTAGCTTCTTTACCTATATGGGATCTAAACTAACTAGGTAAGGTTAAAGCTTACCTGTAAGGAGTTTTGCAGTTAAACCCTTCTAAGACATTAGCTTTTACTAGAATAAGGTTAAAGCCTTCCCTATAAAGGAAGTCTAAAGACACGCTATACTATACTAAGTCCCACCCCCTTATCCCCTATGCTATTAACCCTATACCCCTAGCTCTAGGCGGAGGTAATTACGGTCCCTTTGGTAATAGGGGCCGTAGGGGCGGAGCTAGTGATACCTGCTGGGGCTTAGGCTTAGCCCGCTTTAAGATAGAGCATTTGCTGGGGTGGGCCCTTATATAGTAGCGGGTATAAGCGTCCCTAGGCTTGTGCACCTGTTGGGCGCCTACCTTAGAGTAGACTTAGTACTCTTAACTACCCTTTTGGTAAGTTAGGCACCGATCCTTACTATAGAGCTACTTACCCAGCTCCGTTTCTATGATCCTCCTAATATAGGAGAGGTTCCTCTTACCGTTGGCTGTCTAGAGAGACGACCACTACTTACCCTGGCGGACGGCAGTATAGCCATCTGTGATTTTGCCCTAGAGTTACTAATTCCAAGGTAGACGCGGCTGGTTAGTAAGTTGGGCGGTATAGAAGCCTACTTAGGTAAGAGGAAGGGGAGGACCCGGAGCGGCGCTGGCGGTGGGGGTAGGCGGCTAAGTTATAGGTCTACGTATATATAAGCTAATAATTAATATAATAGGTATTATAGTATATATACCTGGCGAGGCTAACTATACCGTTATTGTTGTTGTTATTATCGCCGCCGAAATCCAGCAGGCGGTTATTGTTATTGTTGTTATTGTTGTCGTCGTTATTATCGCCGCCGAGGGGGAAGGTGGGCGTGATGGGGCTAGCGGGCGTAAGGGGGGCGGTAGGTGTGAGGAAAGGGACGGGAGGCTAGAGAGGAGGAGGAGAAGGAGAAGAGAGGGCGCGCGGGCGAGGGCGGCGCGGGTGAGAAGGAGGGCTAAGAAGAATGTTAGTATATAGGTTTACTAAATAGAAGGAAGATATAGCTGCTTATTTCCTAGCTCCTTAGGATAGTTTCTAACTTCTTAGGATGCTTAAATAGTTAAGAACTAGATAGGCTAATACTTATAAAGGACGCCGAATAGTTCCCGACGTTAGTTGGCCGCGTAGGAGGGTAGCGGTAAAAAGGAGGATTTGCTCCTTCTGGAGCGGAAAGTTTAATAGGTATGTAAGCACCTAAGTAGTAGGAGGAGACATATTAGAGGCTTTTAAAAAAAATTGTGGTATTATAAATGTCTAAAGAGGAAGAGAAAGAGAAGTAAAGGTCTATTATAGGATTTACTTTACTATTAATAAGCTAAGGCGCTAGACCTAACCTAATATATGCGATTTTATAGACTAATTATACTACGCTAGAATAGACCTTTACCTCCTTATATAGGCCTTATGATATCCCTAGCACTCTCTCTAGTAACTTATATAAACTTATTAGCTAATTAGAACGCGCTATAGGTTAATTAATACCCGTTATAATAGGAACTAATAGCTTGTTTGCTTACTACGCTAAGATAGAGCCCTTTACCTAATATAGGCCCTTATGATATCCCTAGACCCCCCTTTAGTAACTTATATAAACTTATATAAACTTATTAACTAATTAGGTTACGCTAAGTGGCCTATCTGTTTATAGCTCTATTAAGAAGTTTTCTTATTCCTTTAGCGTCGCCTTTCTAATATGCCCGGTTTTTGTTCTTAGGGTAAATATAAGCACTACATCTATAGTTGCATCTCTCTCCCGCGGTACTATATCTATATTTCTACCCCGTTCCCGTAAGACTGTCTAATATTTAGTAGGTAAATCCCCTTAGGTATTACCTTGTCTCTTTTAAGATGGCGTGGAGATAGCCCCTACTGCTAAGGCTATATATGGCTGGGTGGCAGCTATATCTATAGGTTAGGAATTAAGGATAGCATCTATTTGCGAATCTAGGATGATAGCTAGCTGTAAATTAAGAATGACTGTACCTTGGAAGTTGGGAATTGTAGTGTCTTATAAATTGGAAGTAGTGGCCTCCTAAGAGTTTGGAATTGCGGGATCCTAGGAGCTGGGCGTATTAATATCGTAACTCCCCTCCATAGACGTAACATGCGGCGTTGTTAGCGTTATTAGCCTTAAAATTAGCCTCCGGACCTTTTTAAGTACCTAGGCCGCGCGCTTAATACTATATGGGACACCTAGTAACGCGGACAATGGGCTAGACCTGTTAATTCTACTAGTAACCTAGGTCCTAAGTAGTAAAGACGGCCCGTCTACTATACTCTATTCTACTATACCCTATATAGCCTCTTATCTAGCAACCTATATAGTAAGGCTATTATCCCGCCTCTGGATGTGTGCTGTATACTCCTCTAGTATAGATAATCTAAGTAATTAGCGTGTTAACGAGACCTCGCTCTTAAAGTCTCTAGTCTACTAAGCAGCCTTTATCTATTGCTTCTTTACTAGAGCCTCTTTGTTAGTTAATCTAACTGGCTTAACTATACCCTTTAGCTGCTCAACTAATTAACTACTATAGGCCTCGCGATACTGCTATAAGATAAGCAAGGGCGCCGCACTTTTTAGAGATTTGGCTGTAAGTTCATCCTAGAAGGTGTTGGCTATGCCTCTATAAAATAAGTGTAAAAGCTGCTAGCGGCACTCCTTACCTAGAAACGCCGCTGATAGTATAGGGAATTATTAGTATAGGCTGGCGTATATTAATTTAGCCTACTCGGCTGCCTATATATTAAGAAGCTCTAATGTAATAGTAGACTGCGTACTGGCCTATAGTTGATAAAGCGGCGCCGGAGCTATAGGGGGCAATGTGAGCTTAGGCATAAGTAAGGGGTTATAATAACTATAGTATTAATCTACTGGGGTATGAATAATATACTATAGCATAGCTAGTAGCAACTTGTCCTCTCCTAAGAAGGAAAGAAAGGCCTTTTAATAATATGCTCCGTTTACTATCTCTTTTTACTTAACTAGCAACTTCTTACGGCTTGCTATTTTAGCCCTTGTTTAGAATAGACGGCTATCCTTTTTAGTAGCTGTAACTGCAGAATTGTAGCTTGTGGTTAATTTCTTAGAGGTAATACTCTTAGTAATACTCTTGGCGACGCTCTTAGTATTGCTAATATTACTAGGCGTAAAGCTCTGTGTAAGTTGACTGTGGGTATACTTAGCTGGTAAGCTGTTGCGATTCCTCTGAGGCGCCTAAGTAAGTGCCTTTGCCTTAGGTAATAGTGGTTTCCTCCCTAATATATCTCCCCCCTCTATGTTAAAGACCTAGTATGGAAGGAAAATATATCCTATACTGGTGCAATCCTTTTATTGTCCGCCTTAACTGATTCGCTGCTATGTATTAGCCAGGCTCTTAGTAATAGGAATTTTTTAGATAATTACGCGCTTAATATTTGGGACGTTTACACCTATGCTAAGCGAGGTTGTAGCTATTATAATTCTAATGCTAGATATAGCAGTTTTGAACTTAGTATATTGCTAAGTGCGGTTATACTCCTATATAGTGGCAGTAAACTCCTAGACTATAATACTGATATAGATGGCCTCGTCTACCGCATCTATTAAATACCCCTTTTATAGTAATATAGTTTAAAGGTATATAGCTGCAGCCCGGATAGATAATCGCCTATTAATGAAAACTATTGTCTTCGGTATCCTTTTTAGAGTAGGCTTTCTATTGTTATTGACGTAATTATCTAATAAGAAATATAGGTGCTTTTATGAATTAACCTTTTTTTTAGGTAGGGGGTAGACTGATATTAATACATCTGGATGATTAATAGAAGTCCTAATAATCTTAGTTTGGTAAGAATAACGGCCGACTGCTTGGAATCCGGCCTTTAATAGGATTAGCCTCTCTGCCTTTTTATTAAGAGTTGTAGAGTAGGTAAACTAGACTATATTTAGGCGGAGGATTATTTGTAATTCGCCTAATATTATATAAGCCGGTTAAAAGCTCTCCTAGTCCTTAATAAGATGGCACTTATTAATTACAACTAGCCTAATTTATAACTGTAACTCTGGTTCTTTTAAAGCATCTTAGAAAGCCTTAGTTGATGCCTATTTAGGACTAAGCAGAATATAAGTATATACTCCCTCCCGAATTTAAGTAATTAGTCCCTTTTTTTAACTCTGGGTTTTAGTATTAATAAGAACTGGGTTATATCTTTTTATTTTCCTAATATTATTTAATTGCTTATTACCTAGCTTATTAAGTGGAATAATCTAGATAGTAATCTTACCTATTAAAACCGTATATGTATAGAAGATTAGGCTTTTACCAAAGCCTATATAAGTAATTAGAAGGGTATTATCTTTCCTAAATATTAACCGACGTAAGGTATGTACTTACTTATAGCGCGGCTTAAAATCCTTAACTAATAGACTAGTTTAGAGAATAATTCGCCGAAGATAAAGGTTTATAACTTTATATTAAAATACTACATTTTTTAACCGCGCTGCCTGCTATATAACTAATGGTAACTCCTTTACGCGTAGCCTCTTAATAGACTAGAGTGTCTTTGGGATAGAACTACGGTTAGCTAACATATATGTAGCTGGTGGAGGTAGTAGAGATGGCGGCGCGATATGAGCTTTATGCTAGCGACTCTAAGTATCTAACTTTTTTAACTTTTTCTTTAATTTTAATCCGTACCTTGCTATTTTCTACTTTCTAATTGGCTAATAAGTTTGTATAAGTTTGTATAAGTTTATATAAGTTCCTATAAGTTATTAGAATGTTATAGGGCATCGCTAAAGTACTCTAATGTAGGCTAAGCGCCTTAAAGGTGTTACTATAACCGCGTCGCCTACTAGAATATAATACGATAGTAGTATAAGTATACTTTAATTAGGTAAGCTAGTTATTATAGGATAGAAGAGGTACCTCTATAAATTTGGAAGGAAATAGAGTGTTAGTGGTAGAGTATGGCCGTTATTTTGATGCGGCTGGTGGAGAGGGACTAGTTTTAAAAACGCGTCTTTAAACTTTGAGGCTATATCTTGCCCCCTAATATAGTGGTTAGCTAATTATAATTATTATAATTGAATAGAAGAAGAGATTATAATTTAAATATATTGTGTACTAAGACTATAGCTGGTATATTTACGCCGCTAGAGTTGTTTAAAATTAACACGCGTTAGAAAAAGGACCTAGTTTACACTAAACGCGCGCCTATAATCTCTTAGACGCTATGCTGAGGAATTTTTGGGGTGGTAGGGGTGGTTGAGGGTAGCGTGGTATTCTATTGGCTAATAAGTACCTATGAGTTGGAGCGACCATCTGATTGGCTTATAAGTTTGCATAAGAGGGCCTGTGGCGTTGAAGTGGGGCGGGAGTAGGGGGGTGGCCGCCTCCTTAAATTCCTCGGCGAAGCGGATGAGTCAACTGAGATAATATTTATGAGATAATCATCCACGTTAAGGCGGTGAAGAGCACGTGACTAAAGCCGCATAAGCCTCCAAAATCTTACCTCAGAAGCTCAGACCAAGAAATCGATTGTGCGGATATAGGAATATCCGCACCGTCCGCTAAGCTAATTTAGGACGGCAATTGTTTTCTTAGTCTGAGGGACTTTGGTAAGATTTATAGGAAACCTAAATACCATTTATATAAGAAGACCTTATTAACTTTAACGAAATTAATCTACCCTCCTATAATACCTATTGATATAAAAATTACACTAAATTATAGAGAAAAGCCTACTCTGTAAAGCTATAAGATCTTTAGCCTATACGCGCGCGACGTTAAGAGGAATTCGTCGCCGTAGAGGCCCCAATTCTACCTCTGCACCGCCGAGCCGCGCAGTAAACACCAACGCTGAACGCTTACGCCCACGCCGCCAGCCCTCTGCGTAGAGCTTTGCGAGAGCTCTGCGGAACGAAGCTCAGGAGGAGACCTGCACGGAGCTCTGCAAAAGCTCTGCACGAGGCTCCGCACGAGGCTCCGCACGAAGCTCTGCTCGAAGCTCTGCTCGAAGCTCTACTCGAAGCTCTGCTCGAAGCTCTGCCCAAGGCTCTGCTCGAGGCTCTGTTCGAAGCCCTATATAGAGCTCCAAAGCTCTACTAACACGCAGCGCTAATATACTAGGAAGGTTCTACAATTGCCCGTACGAACGCCCGTACAAACGCCCATACAATCGTCTCTACAAACGTCTCTGCAATTAATCGCCCGTACGAACGTCTGCACGTCTGCACAGCTACACGTCTGTACGCCTGCACGTGGCTCTACACGAAGCTCTGCACGAAGCTCTGCACGAAGCTCTGCTAAGGTTCTGCACGAAGCTCTACACGAAGCTCTACACGAAGCCCTGCATTAAGCTCTACACGAAGCTCTACTAAGGCTCTGCACGAGGCTCTGCACGAGGCTCTGCCCCCTAGTAGTAGCAGAGACACTCCAGGCCAAGGGAGGATATTATTAAGGAAGGACCCAACTATAGCACCTACTAGGTGTTACAATAGCTTTAAGTAGTAGATATCTATATATCTGTATAGTTGTCGAACGTTGAGGTCACTGTCAAGTACCACCTTATGACTCACACCCTGTTTCTTGCCATCGTATGTCTTACTATCTATTTTCTATTACCTATTCATTACCTATCACCGACTGAGTGGCAATGT
>Ga0307515_10021441_pt1 | contig 11458 bp, 7 predicted proteins | sample 17_EM_MG_FD_194513 | JGI IMG/M metagenome (GOLD analysis project Ga0307515, IMG submission 194513) | Populus trichocarpa ectomycorrhiza microbial communities from riparian zone in the Pacific Northwest, United States - 17_EM | ecosystem: Host-associated > Plants > Roots > Unclassified | place... | reverse complement strand
GTATATATATTATATTATATTATATTAATATATAAGTCAACAATTATAAACAATATGAACTTTCCTTTTTCCTTCCCTGCAGTAACAATTAATTCCCTAAACTAATATATTAATATTTTAATAATAAAAAAAAAAGATTAAGGGGGCAATTGCCCCTTTTTGTCCCTCTGTGGCTCCGCCACTGCTTGCTTGGGCAAGTGACCCGGCCGGACTTCCTTACTTTTTTTTCGAAAAAATAAAGAAAGAGAAAGAGATTTATTTTCTGGAATATTTATTTTAAAGTCTGAATTTTATTTTATGTTGTAAAAAAAAAATATACCAATCTCGTATTTAGAATATCCGGTTTTCGACGCAACTGCGGCAAATATACATATATATCAAAATTTGTTTTTTTATGTGTTGCATACGGCCAATACCCTAACATGTTTTGAATGCCCTTTTTTTTATACAAAAAATATTGGAAGTTTTGAAAATGTGTTTTCACATGGATTTCTTAAACACAAAAAAATTTGTTTTTTTGCATTTCTGGATTTTACAATATGTTTGTAAAACTCCTAAGGGTATTGGCCAATATTCCAAAAAATATAAAAATCTTATTTTGGGGGGAATTCATCTATTATTCACCGCTAATGTTTGGATAAAGAAATCCTTAAAGGATGAATATCCAAAATATTATTGGGAATAATTTGTTATTATTCACTGTTAGGCTTGTTAAAACACTAAGGCAAAAATAGGTTTTTAAAGCGCCCTAGATTTTTAAATTTTTATCCCTCCTCTTGAAATACTAAGGGAAAAATGAGTTTTTGAAGCACATGGAATCTCCTTGGATTTCTATCTTAATCAATTTAGTTTGAATCAAACCTAGAAAAACAGATGAGATTAAAAAAAAAAAAACACCATAGCAATTATAAGGCAAACCAAACACCAAGTAGCTTACCTTAGGTAGAGCGTACTAGGGGTGCTAATACCTTCCCTTTACGCAACCAGTCCCTTGCCTTAGAATCTCTGAAAAACCAGTTAGGTTTCCTAGTGACCATAATACTATATGGCAACTCCTTTATTCACAAAAATAGAAAACGACCCCGAAACCAAATCGAGGATCGTCGCGCTCCGCCTCGAGGGTGCGACAGTATGTATGAACGCATCAATTCTAGAATCTAACTCATAAATCTCAAAACTGGCTATCCTCTTAGGATGCCATTAGCCGAAAACAATCGTTTATTTATCCCAGCAATCCATTTAGGATGCCATTAGCCGAAACCAATCATTTATTCATCCCGGTCATCCATTTAGGATGCCATTAGCCGAAACTAATCATTTATTCATCCCGATCATCCATTTAGGATGCCATTAGCCGAAGCTAATCATTTATTCATCTCCATCATCCACTCCATTCGGATGCCATTAGCTGAAGCTAATCAATCATTTGTCCTGGTCATCCCTTCAGATGCCATTAGCCGAAGCTAATCAATGATTTATCCTGGTCATCCCTTCGGATGCCATTAGCCGAAGCTAATCAATCATTTGTCCCGGTCATCCATTTAGATGCCATTAGCCGAAGCTAATCAATCATTTGTCCTAGTCATCCCTTTGGATGCCATTAGCTGAAGCTAATCAATGATTTATCCCGGTCATCCATTCAGATGCCATTAGCCGAAGCTAATCATTCATTTATCCCGGTCATCCATTTAGATACCATTAGCCGAAGCCAATCATTTGTTCATCCCGGTCATCCGCTTAGGATGACATTAGCCGAAGCTAATCATCAACCAATCAAACATTCCAAAGGTGGTTTATGAAATTACTTTAACATGGCAATATCCTTAAAATTGCTCATTCAAACGATTCATAACAATTTGACATTTGCTGCAACATAATAGCAAACCCTTCGTGATACTCGTACATACGTTCCGTAGTAGTTTAACATTTAGTAAAACACAAGAGTACACCCCTTGTATTACTCATCCAACCATTCATGACAGTTAATGTTCAATACAATACAACAATAGATCTCTCGTAATACGCATACAACTATTCATGATAATTAACATTCAGTATAATACAATGGTAGATCTTTCGTAATACTCATACAACCATTCGTCACAATTACATTCAATATAATAAAACGATAGATCCTTCGTAATTCTTATACAACCATCTGTCACCATTACATTCAATAAAATACAATAGTAGATCCTTCGTAATACTCATACAACCATTTATCATCAGCCCAAATTCATAATAGCCGAATAAACATCTCATAGTTGGTTTATCATTCATCGCAACACAATAATATATCCACCTCAAACAGGTTATCTTAGAACATTAACATTTTCATCATTGTTTCAACATCCATTAAGAACTCGATCGACATTGCATAGTCGTCTCGACAATCAGCAAAAATTTAATCAAACACCATCATCGTTTCATCATTCAATAAGGATTTAATAAAATATCATCATAAGTAAATCATTTCAAAACATAACTTCATACGAGAAAAAGGTGGAAACCACCTACCTATTCCACCTCCGGGTTGTCCATGTCCTGACGATGGTCCGATCCCGGCCGCAAACCACCTAACACATTAATGACCACAAATCAGTATATTTGCATCCTTAAATCATAATCATCACCATGCTTATTTCAAGAATCCATATGTTCATGTTCATGTTCAAGTGTTCCCCATTTCACACCATCATACAATGAAATTGTTACAAACATCTAAGTCATTTCTGATCGGGGAGTCTATTGTAGAAAATCGGCAGTAAAAACTGGTTTGTTGTTGGCCGCACAATTCAACAAAGAAAACTGTTTCACAGTAGGCACCTCAATTTTGACAGCAAATGCTACTTCGCCGTAGCCAACACACTTTCGGCAGCAAATGCTAATTTGCTGCAGATAACTCAATTTTGGCAGCGAATCACAAATTTGCTTCAGAACACACACACTCGGCAGCGAACGCTGATTTACTGTAGACAACTCAGTTTCAGCAGCGAATCACAAATTCGCTGTAGACAACAAACTTTCAGCAGCGAATGCCAACTCGCTGCAGCCAACACACTTTCAGCAGTGAATGCTAATTTGCTGTAGAGAACTCAAATCTGGCAGCGAATCACAAATTTGCTGGAGACAACACACTTTTGGAAGTGAACACCAGTTCGCTGCAGACAACACAATTTCAGCATCGAACGTGGATTCGCTGCAGACAACACACTTTCAGCAAGGAACACCAGTTCGCTGCAGACAACATAATTTTGGCAATGAACACGGATTCACTGCAGACTACACAATTTCAACAACAAATGTTGATTCGCTGTGAATAACACAATTTTAGCAGCGAATGCTGATTTGCTGTAGACAACAGACTTTTGGCCGCAAACCTTAGTTTGCTGCACACAACACAATTTCGGCAGAGAACTAGGATTCGCTGTAGACAACACAATTTCGACAGTGAATGTTGATTCGCTGTGACCAACACAATTTCAGCAGCGAATACTGATTCGCTGCAGACAACACAATTTCAGCAGCGAACGCAGATTCGCTTCAGACAACACAATTTCAGCAGCGAACGCAGATTCGCTTCAGACAACACAATTTCAACAGCAAAAGCTGATCAGCTGTAGACAACACAATTTCGGCAGCGAACATTAGCTCGCTGCAGACAACACAATTTTGGCAGTGAACGCGGATTTGCTGCAGACAACACACTTTCGGCAGCGAACATCAATTTGCTGTAGACAACACAATTTCAGCAGCAAATGTCGATTCACTGCGAACAACACAATTTCGACAGTAAATGCTGATTCACTGCAAACAACATGAAATTTCAACAGCGAATGTTGATTCGCTGCGAACAACACAATTTCAGCAGCGAATGCGGATTCGCTGCAGACATCACACTTTCAGCACGCATGCTAATTTGCTGCAGACAACACAAAATTTCAGCAGCGAATGTTGATTCGTTGCGAACAACACAATTTCAGCAGCAAATGCAGATTCGCTGCAGACATCACACTTTCAGCAACACCAGTTCGCTGCAAACAACACACTTTTGGCAGCAAATGCATATTCGCTACAGACAACACAAATTCGGCAGCAAACACCTGCATCGCTGCATACAACACAATTCGGCAGTGAAAACCTGATTCACTGCAGACAACACAGTTTGCGGCGACGAACACTAGTTCACTGCAGACAACATAAGTTCATTTAGCAAGGTTTTCTGAATTCATTCATTCCATGTTTTCACTTACATTATTGTAATACATCAACACCACCACTAGAAATTTCATAATTCACAAGTGTTCATTTTTTGTCACCGACTTAATTCCATTAAGGTGTCCATCACGACAAATTCGCTTATTGTTCCCTCAATCCTTATGGCTGGACATTGCTGCCCAATACACTTAGCTACACATGCAAGTCATCATATTTCACACAAGTATAATCACAATCACAATTCACAATTCACAATTCATTCTTTTGATTCAAAATTACACATGTTCGTTCATCAAACAAACAAAACCAAAGCATTATATGGTATGGTTCGTGTTTCAGCTGCACCATGCTTTCGAGATTCATTAATAACACAATTTGCACTTAATATCATTCCACCACCTTTCCATATAATTTCATCAATCAAATATGCAGAATTTACATTATCAACACAAGTATGATTCTGTTTTTGATTAAAACATGTTCCTAGAAGTCTCATAGGATCATCATCCATGCATTTTGTCACTCTAATTCATATTCTGTCCAGCCCTCACCATGGTCGGCCCTCCCCTAGGTTCATGCATTCAAAATTGTTCATGTTTCTTGAGTAAAGGTTTATGCATGTGTTCATTCATCTTTGAATCTATATAGGTCTATCCATTTAGTCAAGATTCCTTGAGTTAAGGTGCAAGAACACCACCCCTTCCATTTTTGAGTTTTATTCCCTTTCCCTTTTGTCTAAAATCTAGGGTAACAACTAGCCAAGAGAAGGATATTGGTCTTACCTCATGTTTTTGGATAGTTTTTGAGCAGGTCTTGGTGGTATGGTTCTTCCCTCAAGTCTCGGTTTTCTGCTTGGAGGAGGGATGTGTGTGCTGCAGTCATGGTTGTTGCCTAATAGAGTTACAACTGGATCTTGGGAGAGGAAGAAGGCAAGAGCATGCAACCTGTTTTGGAAAAAAGTGCCCCCTTTCTCTCCCCTTGCTGCATTTATACCCCTATTAAATGTAAAGGGGTGTTATGAGGGCTGGATAAGGTTGTTCCCATCCCTTTTTTGGGTTATCTTTGGATGGTTTCTATTCCCATTCTCCCTTAGGATAGGCCGGTCCAACTCTAATTTTTGTTAGGTTATACACTGTCGCTGCCGATTCAGAAATCGACAATAAAAACTATGCCGCTGCCGATTCAGAAATTAGCAGCCAACTATGCCGCAGCCGATTCAGAAATCAGCAACAAAAAACAGAGTCGCTGCCAAATCAAAAATTGGCAGTCAAAAATTTTACCGCAGCCGATTCAGAAATTGACAGAAAGACTGTTGCACTGCCGATTTAGAAATCGGCAGCCAAAAACTTTGCCGCTTCCAATTCAAAAATTGGCAGCCAAACCGCGTAGCTGCCGATTCAGAAATTGGCAGCCAAAAACTTTATAGTTGCTGATTCAGAATTCAACAGAAAGACTGCGGCATTACCAATTCAAAAATGGACAGCCTACTATCTTTGTGTTTTGCCAAGTATTTTCGATCACTTGTTATTTTGAGGATGTTCTGGCTACAAAATGGTCGATGACATCATATTTCACAAAATCAACTTGATTCTTGAAATTCTTGCATATGTTCAACTAAAATGGCCAAGGACCCCACAATGATATTCACATCTCTTGTTTGAATTATACCACCTAGGAAACGATGGTTGCATGAGATTTGTCGGAGTCGAGGCAACAAGTTTGGAATCCAACAAATGCTGGTCGACAAACTCGAGTGGCAGAGGGATGTCAATCTTGATAAAGATATTTGAGCAGTTGATGTTACAATGAGACTTGACACACAACTAAAGTCTCCCACCTGAGAGCCATCTTCTGATTCATCTCTCATCACAGTTCTGGAATCCATGGTAGAACCTTTAATCCTTCCCATTGTGATAGCTTGTTCAACTCTTTCGACAACCCTCACAATTTTATGTCAATCTTCCAAGGTTGTTGTGGTCGCATGAGGACTGTTGGGAACCTTTTGAGGCCGTTAGCTAATCTTGAGAGTGTATGGAATCGCACAGCACTGCCACTGCCAACACGTGGAATCACGTGTTGTCTCTACTAGAGGACAACCTGATGAATCTAAAACTCCTCTATCTCATCTTCGATTCCTAACTGATAGTGCAGCAAACAGACACCTGTAGAGGGAGTTCTACTCTATTGAAGTTTCAGTCTTCTTTTTATTTTTCAACCCAGGTCTGTGTCTTCTCCCTACTTATGTGTTTTGATGCTGACATTAGTGGGAGACAATCATAAATTATCTAACACTACTAAACCTCTTCTTTGATTCCCCACTAGCAGATCCACAAACAGATCTCTGCAGATGGAGTTTTGCTCTGTTGAAGTTCGATGCTACTCTTGTTTTTCCTACCAGGTCTATCACTTCTCCCTACTACTGTGTTTTGGTACTGTTACTGGTGGGAGAAAGTTTATAGCATATGAAACTACTAGATCCCCTATTGTATTCTCCACTTGCAGAGCCACAAACGAATTTCTGTAGAGAGAGTTCTGCTACGTTGAAGTTCAATGTATACTTGTGTTTTTCATACCAACATCCTATGTTGGTAGGCTAAAATGGAGTTCATGGTAGAGGTGGCTGGAAAGAAGGCCAATGCTCATGGTGTAAAAGGCTGGCAGTTATTGGGTGCCATTGGAAGATGTGGAGGCGGTGAACAATTAAAAATGTAGCTGAACAAGAACAGAGGTTGTCATTTGTTGATGACTGAAGGCATTGTTGTCGATGTTCATGACTGAAAATGAAAGAGATATGGTGCAGCTTTAGTGTTATGGCTGCTGCTGGTGAAGTGGTGAGGAGAAGAGCTAATTTTTTTTTTGTGTGTGGGACTTGGATTGCAATATTTCCAATAAGAGACTATGCATACGTTCCCTTTCCATTCTTGAAACTCAACACTTGTTCAAGCAGATTTATGAGTCTAGCTACTTCCTTTTCTGCTCTCAACTTCCTTTTGACAATGAGCCTCTTTGACCCCTTTCTTCACTATCCATCTTCTTTCGCAGTCTAGTGCAATAGACATCAGATGGGGGGAGCTTATGGTTCAACTATGGAGCATGCATGATAAATGTATGAGGATGTTACTATGTGATAAACTCACCCTTCAAGGGGTGATATATGGTCATAACTCTTGTATGATGAAACAATAATTTTCATTTTTGCTCAAACTCTATAACAGAAATTTCTTGAGTGATAGCCATTATGTCACCCGTAAGTCCTGAATTCAAGATGCTTCAAGAAGGGCTTGCTCAGATGCAAATCAATATGTATGGAGCATTCATCCTAAAGATATGTTCTAATCTTTTCATGTGAAATAGAGGGTAGGTTTACTACTTGGTCTCTAAAAAGGGTCTCTCGTTGTCCTAGTGATCACCCTCTTGAAGGCAATATATGAGCTCAGTAGGCAATGAAATGGCACGTGTACCAATCATTACCAGTCTAAGCACTCAATGAAAAGTTGGGGTTTACACAAACTTAAACCTTGACTAAAAGTCGTAAGTTAAGCTGCTAGTCCCCCACCTAACCTAAAATTTTCATATGTGCATTCAAAAATTAAAACGCAATGCATGAGACAATTATATACAATGCAGTGCATGAATGAAAAAGAAATAAAATAAGACAAAATACAAAAACTTAAACACATCAAAAACATAAAGCTTAGTCCAATAATGTTAGAAATAGTACCATCCCCAGTGGAGTCGCCATTCTATTGCACATCCCCGCACGGCGTCGATGGCGATTTTCATCATCTGTTGATTGATTATTTAGGATTCACCACCTAGTAGTTAATTAAGGGTTACTAGGAAACTCAAACTTATTGGTCTTTGTTTGAGATTCGAGGGTAAGGGACTGGTTGTGGCTAGGGAAGGTATTACCACCCCTAGCACACCCTACCTGAGGTAAGCTCCTTATTGATTTTAATATGTTATAGAAGTTTTAAATGTTTTGTCTTTTCATCTGATATCAGGCATATATCTTACATATAAGTTCGTAATACTTAATCGTGAGCAAATCAAAACATTAAATTCTTCTTTTGTCTTTTTAAATTTTTTTCTTTTACTTTTATCATTCAAAAAACACATAAAAAATGTACAAACACCCACACACCATTTTCACTATTTTTACTCATTCACCCATAATTACAAGTTCATAATGTAAAAAATATATATATAATGCTTATAATAATTTAAATACGCATTTCAACTTCTAAAAGAAAATACAAAATGGACTCGGGAACACTATTGGAAGGTTTCCAGGCACGGGAACAGTGGCGGCGCATTTGCTCCATGTGCCACTGCCACTAGCGGTGTATAGGCTCACTACCCTTCTTCCCTTCCTTACCGGTGATGACCTGCAAAACACCCAAAATCGCAACAAGCAGTCGATTTTAGTTTTCTTTTCTCCTTCTCAAATCTGGTTCCTTTGGGTCTGTTTCTCGGTTTTTTTTTCTTTCCTTCCTTTTCAAGTGGCAGATCTATCGTGGAGGAACCCACACTGGGAGGAGGGAGGCGGTGTTACTATGATGGGAAGGAGACACTGTTGCACAAGGAGAGGGACATCGCTGCTAGGGAAAGGGACAATGTGTGGCTTGTCCGTCATTGTGGTCAACAGTAAGGGAAGAGATGGGGGTCTCTAGGTTGCTGGATCTCCTGTGAGGACGATGTTGTTGTGGCTAATGGTGAAGGAAATGGCGGGGATCTGTGGGCTGCTAGATCGCCAATGAGGATGGCGTTGCTGCGGCTGATGAGGAGATCGTGGGTCTATAGCCGCTGAAGTGGCGGTGGAGATGGGAGTGGCTATCCAGTCAGTTTTGGGTTGGTCAGGAGAGAATGGAGAAGATGGTTATTATCTTGTAATGGTGACATGCAAAGGAATTTTTTTAAGGGAGGTTTTTTTTTTCTCCTGTTAAAGCCGGTTGGAAGTGAATGTAAAAGGGATATGAAAAGTCACTTTTCTTATCTCCTAATCTATTTATACCCCCCCTTAATTATCCTAGGTCTTGTTTGGCTAGTTTTGTTTTAAATCTTTATGCCCTCTTGTGTTTTTTCGTGACCATTTCCCCTAATCAATCAGGTCAATTTACATTTCCAAGATTTCTCTTTTTTTTGTTCATTCTAATGCTTATTTGGTACCTCCGTTAAATCCATTCTATAAGCACTTAGATTGCTTTTCTGCCAAAATTTCAATCGGTGCTTACATCTCCTTTGATGAATAACCAATCTAAACTTTTGAAGACATCAGAGGCTTTATCATAGAAAATAAAATTCATGTTGGTAGCTCAATATTTTTATCTGGTGATGACTTTAGGCATTTGTTGTGTCTTCTAACTGTGACCTGATCATTTACAACACTCATCTTCACCGCTTTGTTTGGATGATAATGAAATACATTATTAAGCACATAGGACTGATCATCAATATTTTCTGCCCCCTAGTCTATGTCTCTTTTCTTTGAGCCATTTCTCATCTTTACCGTTGATTCCACTATTGTCTTTTTCGCATGTGTGTGGTGTCACGACAATATGTGTCCACTCTTGGTATGGTATCGAGAAAATGGGGAAGATAAGGATTTCTTGTCTTTTATCAGTGGAAAGATGGAATAAGAGTCACCACCTAGTATTTTGGTCATTAGAAACCGTAACTAGTCTTAGAGATCGGGTACGAGGACTGTTTGCATAAAAAGAAGGTATTAGCACCCCAAATATGCCTTACCTAAGGTAAGTTGCATTGTTTAATTGTCTGACAAAGGCTAAGGTATTGTTGTGTTTTCTAATTGTTGGTCTGTCTAAGGTTGAAGACAAATCCTCATCGGTAAAGAAATCCTTATCTTATCGAGTAAAATCTAACCGTTCTAATATCGAAAAAAAGAAGAACTACCTTTTTAATACCAGGAATATCTCTTGCGTATAAGTTTGTAATCCTAGATATTAAAAGAAAACAAAATAATTTTTTTTTTGTATTTTTAAAATATTAGCCTAGTTCTTATGACTTTAATAAACTAGTTATTAAAGTCCAAAATGAATGCTAAAATATATATTTTTTAATTTTGCTGTTTGAAAATACAGTATGAGTTTTTTTTTAATCTTAGGAGACTTGGTTGTATGCATGAAAACAAGGCATTTTTTTTCAACATTTCGGAGGAAACCAGGTATTTTAATACCATATTTATATCTTTATAGTATAAAAATACAAACTAATATTAATCAAAATGGTATAAAAATACTCAAGAGAACCACAAATTTTTAGAAAGGATTTTTTATTTTTTTAATATATAATATTATATAATAATATTATATATGATAATATATTGGGTTTGGGCCTTGCCCAATCCTGTGGGCTAAGCCCACCCTGTTTGGGTCGAGCTCGGCTCAAAAGGAAATTAGGCCGAGTTTAGCCCAAAAATGTTTTTTTTCCAGCCTAGGCCGAACCCGACCTAGTCATTTTGGTATGGGTGACACGACCAAAGAGTTGATGTCTTCTCCCAAGTGTAGGGTGTCGAAGTAATAAATAACCTGACAAGATCGGGGTCGAACCACATGGAGGTTAATATATAAATTATAAATAACAACAACAACAACAAAAACGATGATGATGATGATGGTGATGATGAGTTAAAGAGGACTTTGAGATGTAAGATTAATGTGAAGATTAAACAACGATAAAAACAGTTGTCAGTTGTCAAGGTTAGATGATCCACTAATGATATTTCAAATAAGTATAACATAAACTCTTTTTATTACTCAACTGGAAACCACACACAAAGGAGGTTCCAATCAGATTATAAATTGTTAACATGATTACATTAGTTATCTTATTCAAATAATGCTAATACTTGTAAATGTTGTCAGGTATTCATGATTATAACTTATGTTAACAACAAATCAAGTTTCTTTCATAGCATAGGTGACACGATCAAAGAGTTGATGTCTTATCCCAAGTGCAGGAGTGTCAAAGTAATAAATAACCCAGCAAGACCAGGGTCGAACCACAAGGAGGTGAACTATATAAATTATAAATAATAATAATAATAATAATAACAACAACAACAACAACAACAACAACAACAACAACAACAACGATGATGATGACGATGGTGATGATGAGTTAAAGAGGACTTTGAGATGTAAGATAAATGTGAAGATTAAACAATGATAAAAACAAATGTCAAGGTTAGAGGATCCACTAATAGTATTAGAGATAAGTA
>Ga0307515_10021440_pt1 | contig 11459 bp, 2 predicted proteins | sample 17_EM_MG_FD_194513 | JGI IMG/M metagenome (GOLD analysis project Ga0307515, IMG submission 194513) | Populus trichocarpa ectomycorrhiza microbial communities from riparian zone in the Pacific Northwest, United States - 17_EM | ecosystem: Host-associated > Plants > Roots > Unclassified | place... | reverse complement strand
TTTACTAGGAAACTATAAACTCCTAATTTAGGGGTTTATAAACTACTAGGACATAGCTACTAGTACATATTAAGCTGCCTAGAAAGGATTTATGTATATAGAACTATAGCGCCATAGCCCAAGGCTGTATGCGCAGTATTGTACGTAGTATAATACAATGGATAAAAATAAAAATAAAAATAAAAAACTATTAGTTACCTATCCGCTAGGTATTTAAAGGGTAACCTACCTAATAGCGTATTATATTATACTTTTTTAAAACTTAACGCGTATACGCGAACTCCTTCCTATAGTACACAGCAACCTTCTTTTTATTACCCCCATCTTTTACCCTATTCTTAGTATACTAACTATTACGGGACACCCCCATAACACCTTACACACGTCTACCTGTTTCCACCGACTTAGCAATTAGAGACTAACCGCGAAATGGCAATTTAACGGCAATCTAATAGCAATCTAACGGCAATCTACGGCATTCTGCTATATTCTGCCAAGTTCCACCAAATTCTACTAAGTTCTGCCAGGACCATAACCTAAACCCTATTCTGCCCATGCACGTATTAACTAAGCAACTAAGTCAATAATATATACCCTTTCTTCCCGTTTTCCTACCTTTCTTCCTTATATAACGTCTTAACCTCCTTATATAGTTTATATATATAGCTTAATAATATCTACCTTGCTATATATTATCGTCGCTTATACTCACTCCATAACACTACGTTACGTCAACTACCTATACTACTATTGACATGCAGAACGAACCTAAAGCCCCTATAACGGCCGCCGGTATTATAACCGCACTTTAAAAACAATTGGTAGGGATATAGAAGTCTTTTATAGATGCCCTTAAATAGAACTAAGCTACTTTAAATTAATGACAAGCCAAATAAGAAGTACGATACTAGCAATTAATTAAGGACCTCTAAGAAGAAGTCCGCGCCCTTAAGATGCCTACGCTAGGACCTTAAGACTAAACGCTATCTTTGGAGATAAACACGTGAAACGCGAGCCCCGAACCCGCAGTAGGCACTTACCCTAAGCCGACTACTATACTAAAACGATCCAAATAACTACTAAATCCCCTAGTATTTACTAGTAAACAATAAGAGCTTTAATTATTTCTAAGCCAGCTTAAAAATAAGCTAACCAGTAACGCCAACCGTTACCTAACTAAAGCTAACTAACTCTATTACGCCCTAAGTTAACTAAAAGGAGATGCAGCCAACCTTATTAAACCTCTTTAGCTAAACTTAGTGTAAAGCCTAGCTATACTTCTTAAAGCCATATATAGTAACCCAAACCGCTAAGCTACTGCTTAAAGAAAGATAAACTATATAACTTAAGGAATAAAAAGTTTCCTAGTATACTTCTCCGAATTTAACCATTATATAAAGGAAACAGGATGGAACGACTCCGTACTAATTAACAGCCTTATTAAATCCCTAAGCCCTAAACTAAAAACCTCCCTAATAGGCGTAGACCTACTAGGAGCCCTTAATACCTACGTAAACGTTATTAATAAACGGTATAATAATATACTACGCCTAATACTAAAGCCCACCCCCTAATACAATACGGCAACCCCATAAACGTCCACTAAGCCATCTTAGCTTAAGCACCCTAACGCTATGGATATTAACACTGGGACCCTAGAATATGCCCCACTAGGGTCCTCTAAATAAGAACGACGTATTAAGCTAGGCCTCTACTTTAAATGTGGAAGTAACTCCTACCTCTTTAACCACTACTCCGCCCCTTTTTAAAAAGACCTATAAATAGCTAACGCTAGCAGCCTACCGCCCTAATCCTCTAGCCACCGTCCCTAATCTTTATCTAGCTCTAGCTTAATAATTAATAAGCACTATTCGCGAGGATAAAGCTCCAACTAATGTCTTATAAGAACCCCACCCTAATTACCTTTAAAAGGAAGGTCCTGGAGCTAAGTCGCTCTTTAGGACGGCTCTACTATAGGATTTTATTAAACGCATTTAACGTTACAAACTCCGACTCTTGGGACCGTAGTATAACTATTAACTATTATCTTCGGCAGAATAGTTAATAGGCTAACGCTTAAATCCTAATTAACACAGGAGCTAGCAGCATAGGATTTATTAATAAGATCTTTGCGTAAGATAATGGTTTTACCCTAACCCCCCTTAACCGGTATATTAATGTATTTAGATTTAATAGCAAACGCACCGTCTTAGGCCGTATTACCTATGTGGTAACCCTAAGACTCTAATACCTAAACTATAAAGAACTAATTAAGCTTTTCGTTACTACCCTAGGTTACTTAGTAATCCTTAAACAACCCTAGATAAAGCTATATAAGGTGACTATTAATTAGGACAGCCTTAAGCTTTTATTTACCACCTCCCGTTATAAGCAGAAGTGCTTTATAACTTACTACTTAGACCTAGAACCAAAATCTAAAGAATCCACTAAATTCCACTAACGTAAGATTTCTACTAATGTCTACTTTACGCCCAAGGAATCCACCAGATTCCACCAGTACAAGAATTCCACCAAATTCCACCAATATAAGAATTCCACCAACACCTACTAAGGATCCAAAAATTCTACTAAGCTCCATAAGTTATTACCAAGTACTACACCGCCCTAACAGAAGCCTAAACTTAAGCTTAATATACGAAAGTACCAGAAGAACTAGTATTCTACTATAAAAAGGATACTTAAAGAACCTAAACCTAAATCTAACACTAACTCCATACCTAACACTAAACCTAAACCTAAATAAGAAACTACGGATAAGCCAAACGAGCTCGGTACCCTAGATATCCGCATAATTAGAGCTACTTTGTTAGCGTAACTTGCTAAAAAACCTAAATATACAATCTTTGCTATCACTATAGCTAATATTAAAAAGGCCTTAGCACTAAAGAAGCACACCAACCCTGCTATAAAGGTACTAGTAGAGTACTATAACCGCCTAGAGGCATGCTTATAAAAGGAAGCCGATAAGCTACCGGAACACCGATCGTACAACCATAAGATTGTACTTAAAGAAGGAAAGTAGCCTAGATTTAGACCCTTATACGGAATGTCCTAAAACGAACTCCAAGTACTATAAAAGTATTTAGATGAGAACCTAAGTAAAGGATTTATTAGAGCAAGCTCATCGCCTATAGCCGTACTAGTAATCTTCGTTAAGAAACCTAGCGGCGGTTTATACTTCTATGTAGACTATTAAGCTCTTAACACCGTTACTATTAAGAACCAATATCTAATCCCGTTAATATAGAAGACACTAAACTAACTAAGTAAGGCTCGCTACTATACGAAGCTTAATATTATCTCTATATTTAACCGCCTCTATATACCAAAAGGAGATAAATAGCTTACTGCATTTCGTACTCGGTATAGACTATTTAAATACTTAGTAACGCTATTCGGCCTCGCAAACGCTCCGAGCTCGTTTTAACATTATATAAATAATACCCTACGCCCCTACCTAGACATCTTCTATACTACTTATATCGACGACATCTTAATATATAGTAATAACCTAACCAAATATCGGAAACATGTTAACCTTATCCTATAAGCCCTATACGGAGCTAGTCTATAATTAGATATAGATAAATGCGAGTTCTATAAAATAGAAGTCCTATACCTTAAACTCCTTATTTCTATAAACGGTATATAAATAGACCTAAAGAAAGTCAAAGTAATTATAAACTGGCAGGAACCCGAAAACGTTAAGGACGTAAGAGCCTTTATAGGATTTGCTAATTTCTACCAACGGTTTATTAATAACTTCTCCACCCTAGTTTTACCCCTTATAGCTCTAACCTAAAAGGATAAAGTTTTTATCTTTAATAAGGAATGCAAGAAGGCCTTTGCCTATCTAAAGGTTATATTTACTACTACGCCCGTACTCTAACACTTTAACCCAAACCAAATAAGTGTTATAAAAGCCGACTTATCTAACTACGTTACTAGAGGCATCCTGTCTCAATATAACGAGGATAGAGTATTATACCCTATAGTATACTTCTTAAAACAACTAAGCCTAGCCAAATATAACTACGAGATCTACGATAAGGAATTGTTAGCTATTATTAGATGTTTTAAACAATAGCGACCTAAACTAAAAGGCGCTGGATTTCTAATTAAGGTCCTTAGCGACTATAAGAACCTATAGTACTTCATAACCATAAAACAGCTAAGTTATCGTTAGGCCCGCTAGTTAGAATATCTATCTTATTTCTAATTCTTAATTACGTACCGCCTAGGCGTCTAAGGCTAGAAGCCTAATGCCCTAACCCAACGCTCGCAAGACGCGCCAGCCCTAGAAGAAGCGCGCTCTTACTAAAATTAGACCCTGCTTCGCCCTAAACTATTTAATCCTCCTACTAAAGATCTTATAGTACACGTCCTTAAAATAACTAATTAATTGATTAAATAGATTATAGTTAATAAATACCTAAATAACAAGTTTATCTAAGAGACGCTTAAGCTAATATAAGATGGCATTAGACGCTCTAAAAAGATTTCTCTAAGTAAATATAAAGCCCGCGGAAACCGCTTATATTACTAGAACCGTTTAGTTGTCCCTAATTACAATAAGCTTAAGCTTAAACTCCTTAAATACGTACACGATCTACCTATCGCCGGCTACCCAGGCTAAGGAAAAACCCTAGAACTACTCCAACGGGAGTATTATTAGCTAAATATGCATAATATAATATAAAGGTACGTCTCTAGCTACCACACCTACTAACGAGCTAAAGCCTCGCATAAGACGTATAACGGTCTTTTAAAGCCGCTACCTATTCCAGACTAAAGATGGAAGGATATCTTAATCGACTTTATTATTAACCTTCCTAAGAGTAGAGGCTGTATAAACATTATAGTAGTTATAGACCGACTATCTAAAATAAGATACTTAGTCGCCTGCCCTAATATATTAACGCCTACCGTTACCTAACTATTCCTAGATTACGTATAGAAACTCCACGGACTCCCTAAAACAATTATCTCCAATAAAGGTAGCCAGTTTATCTCGGCATTTTAGAAAGAACTAACTACTTAACTCTGCATTAAAGCACTATTATCTACCGCGTATTACCTAGAGATGGATAGCTAAACGAAACGCGTAAATGCTATAATGGAACAGTATATTCGGATATACACGTCGTATTTATAGGATAACTAGATTAACTGGCTTATATTCGCCGAGTTTACTATAAATAATTCCGTCTCGGAAACTATAAAAGTCTCCCCGTTCCTAGATAATTACGGCTAGCACCTATAAATAGGTTTTAAACCCTGCAGTAATATTCCTCACCCCGTTTATTATACCTTATAAGTTATAGAAGTAAATGAATTCGTAGAAAAGATAGAGGAACTATAATAGTTCCTTACTAATGAGATAACATAGGCTCAATTTATCTATAAAGCCGTAGCGAATAAGAAATAAACCCTAGCACCGGTTTACCAAATTGGTAATTTTATCTGGCTAGATATAAGAAATCTAAACATAAAACAACCTACTAAGAAACTTAATTAGAAGAACGCTGGCCCTTATAAGGTTAAAAAGGTTATCTCTCCTTATGCCTACTGACTAAAGCTCCCTAATACGGTTAAAATCCACCCCGTATTCTATACGTCAGTCCTCTGCCCTACTGCCCCCGTATTAGACGCCCTGCCTAGATAGATATAAGACCCTCCTCTACCAGTTAAAGTGGATGGTAAGAACAAGTACTTTATTAAAAGAATTAATAATATTAAGTATAATAAACGGAAACGCTAATATATATATCTTATAAAATGGAAAGGCTTTACCGAGTCCTTATGGGAACCCGTTAACTCTATAGGACTTACACAAGCCGCAGAAGACTTTTATAAACTCCACCTAGAACTACCATAGCCCCATCTCGCAGAAGCTTGAGTTTAAAGGGGGGGTACTATTACGGGACACCCCCGTAACACCTTACACACGTCTACTTATTTCTACTAACTTAGCAATTAGAGACTAACCGCGAAATGGCAATCTAACGGCAATTTACGGTATTCTGCTATATTCTGCCAAGTTCTACTAAATTCTGCTAAGTTCTGCCAGGACCACGACCTAAACCCTATTCTGCCTATGTACGTATTAACTAAGCAACCAAGTCAACGATATATGCCCTTTTTTCCCGTTTTCCTACCTTCCTTCCTTACGTAACGTCTTAACCTCCTTACACAGTTTATGTACATAGCTTAATAATATCTACCTTGCTATATATTATCGTCGCTTATACTTACTCCGTAACACTAACTTTGCTCTTATATTAGGCGTTACTAGCTAGCTTACTAGGAATTATAGGCGGTGTAAATAGCTATAGTATAGTCTTAAATTTAACTAAGATATTTAGCATTAGCGCTAGAATAAGATAAAGCCTAGGCGATATAGTAGTTAAGAATATTAAAGATTCGTCGCCACTTAGGCCTAGGCTATTAAAGCTTAAAGTTAGTAATGGAAATCTATTAAGGATAGAAAAGCTTATCTTAATGTAACTGCCGCTCTTAGTACGTATATATTAATTATAGGGGCTAAAGGTATTAGATCTAACGCAGTGCGTCTTATTATAAGCCTTTAGAATCCTATTATTAGATTTCTGGTCTTTTAAAGTCGTATAGGCAAAATTATTTAGGTAGGACTAGCACTAGTTATGGGTTAGTAGAGGTTAGGGTTCTATATATAAAGGTAGGGCTAAAATACGCTACAGAATTTACTTAAAAGAGCAGTTAGTAGGAGAACGAAGAGGTATATTAAATTATTAATGGAAAAGAAGAAAATCTTAATAATATATTAAAGATATATCTAAAATTGGACGAAGGTTAATAATAGGAAAGTGAGGTATTAAAGAAAAGGAGTAGCTTAATAAGCAAAGGTGTTCTTATACTTTACCGTCTAATACCCTTTTAGTAAATAGCTATAACCTTACTAATATAACTCCGTTATAATAGCGCTATTTAGAAGGAAGGAAACATGCGTATAAGTTATTTAACTATTACTTCCTTATAAAAACTGACTACGCGGCCGGGGGAAGGCAATTAAGATGTTAAATTAAAGACGTATATGGGTTAAATTAGACCTAAAACAATACTGTAGTATTAAAGAATAATGTTATAGACGTTCTTAATAATTGTATAATAGCTATAATTACTATTACGAAATGTCCCTATTTGCTAGGTAGTAGAGCTACGCTAAATATATAGTATAGGACCACTAGATTTAAAAGCATATATACTAAATCTTAAGAGATAAATCTCTTTAATTAACTAATTAACACCTTAACCGTATCTAATAGCCTAAGGGCAAATATAAAAGTAATGCGTTAGTAATATAAAGGATTATAAGAAAGGATTATAAACTATATCTTAGCAGTTAAAGATAACGGCAAGCTAAGGCTCTATACGTTAAATCCTATACTAAAAGGTTTTATAGAACTATACTAGAACACCAAATTGTCTATAATACTTATAATTAATTATAGGCCGGCATAAAGGCTTAGAAGTAGAGTTGCATAAAAATCCCTATATTAGCCTAGGTAGTTACCGGTATACTTTTAATAGGCTTCTAATAGGTCTCTTAGTAATCCTTATATCTTTTCTTTAGTTATGTTTTTTCCTTATTAAGGTTTTTTAGGAGTTTAAAGCAGGGGTTAGATAGATAGATAATATATAGTAGCATACTAATATCTCTCTAAACCCCTTCTAGGACGAGCCCTTATAATCTCCCTATTGTAAGGTAATGGCGATTAGGGGCCGACCCTAAAAAGGGGGGGTAATGTAAGGGATATTATTGCGGACACCTTAGGTTGCCCTTAGGACAACCCCCGGACGCCCTTTAGATGGTCGCCAGTTATATACTAAAGGTATATACCTATAGTATATAGTCTCCACAATCCTAGAGGCCTTACTACCTTAAGGATTTATCTTTTTTACTAATTTATCCTATTCCTATACTCGTGCCTTATAGCCCCTTATCTATAAAGTCCCCTTATACACTTATCCTTTTTATAGAAATTCTAGCACGATTAGAAGGTATTGCGGTAGGTATTTAATTGCTAAAATCTATATAGATGTACGTTGTTTTAAAAACGGTGTTCCTATATTGTCACGGCACTGACCTAACATATTGTTATAACTTAGTGTTGTTATAACACGAGCACAGACCTGACCCCTGAGCGACGTGTATATATACCGCCTCACCTCCTATATAGATCCTTACACGACATCGTTTGTTAATAATATATAGTCACCACGTACCTCGTACCTTAACAGTCGGCACGTACTGTGATAGTATGTCGTGTCATCTTATACGCCCCCGGTAGGGCTTTATTTCCACCGTTCTAAAGCTACGTTCTAAAGCTACGACCCTACCCCGGGCGGGATTCTTACCCCCGTTCCACGCCAATGCCGACCTAGTAAAATCTCTATCGAATTTATTTAAGTACCCGAGCCGATCTCCTCTCCGTCTACCCAAGTTTCTAAGCCGGCTGTAGGGAGTTTACCCTATGGGCTATGTTCCTCGTGTTTCCGTCTCCAAGTCTGTTTCTAGCTATGCTACTGCTTTACGTCTAAGTTTCTAAGCCGGCTGCAGGGAGATACCCTGCGGGCTATGTTCCTTGTGTCTTGATTATAGTGTAAGACTATAGGTTACCGATCTCTGTCTTTGTCTCCGAGTTTGTTTCTAGCCATGCTTCTGCTTCACGTCCCGAGTTTCTAAGCCGGCTGCAGGGAGACACCCTGCAGGCTATGTTCCCCGCGTCCCGATTACAGTGTAAGACTATGGATTACGATCTCGTCTCCGTCTCCGTCTCCGTCTCCGTCTCCGTCTCCATCTCCGTCTTCGAATCCGCACAGATACTACTTCAAGTTTACCGCGACAAGAATCTACGTTTTAACCTCGATCTCCGCACTCCGAGCCTTTCGAGTCTATGCAGTAACCTCAATCTCTGTAACCCCGAGCCTTTCGAGTCTACGCCTTAACCTCGATCTCCGCAACTTCGAGCCTTTCGAGAGTCAATATCCGCAATACGCCCCGCGGTTACATTTTTTTTCGTCTCCTCCGTTTTCTATATTAGTTTCGCTCCTTCGCCTCAGCTTTATATTGTATCTAGCACTCAAGACAAGTGCTAGCGGAGAGCGATGTAGTAGGGATATAGGTAGGAGGGTCTGAGGACTATAAGGACGAGGACCTTTAAGGACTAGAAGGACGAGAACCTTTAAGGACTAGAAGGATAAGGATATATAGTCTATTTTTTTTTTACCTCCGCATTTTTACTGCCGTTACTTAGCTTACAGGAGCTCGCCTTAAAAGGGGGATATACTATTACGGCACTGACCTAACACGTTATTATAACTTAATATTGTTATAATACGAGCACAAACCTGACCCCTAAGCGACGTGTATATATACCGCCTTACCTCCTACATAGATCCTTACACGATATCGTTTGTTAATAATATATAGTCACCACGTACCTCGTACCTTAATAGTTAGCACGTACTGTAACACGTATAGACTACTTACTTATTAGACCCTAGCGTACTAAGGGATATTAATATAACGTAATATAAGGGTATAAAAAGGCTTTAAAGTAGATTTAAAGGAATAAAATATATTCTATCTAAATCTAGGGATATAGCTCTTATAGAGAATAAGACGTTATATAAAAAAGAGAAAGGAATAATAAGAGAATTTTATAATTAAATAGTTAGAGGTCTTAGTAGATAATACGTGCGTATATATATACGCGGTCTTCAATAGATTTTAGTAGAATTTAATTCATTTTAATAGAACTTAGTAGAAGCCGATTAAGCTGGCAAAATTTAGTAGAATTTGGTTAAAACGTTGGAATTTATCTGTTAAGTATTTTACTAAGATACTCCTACTGTAGCCGGGCTAGTCCTATTATAAGAAGTTAAATAAGTAATCTTTTTTAGCTCTAGTAAAAAAGCTTATAGGCTAGATAAGCCATCCCTTATAATCCCATAAAAGGCCTACCCTACTATAGAAGACCCTTTATATAGAACCCAAAGTATCCTATTTACCTTAGGCTATTAACTAAAAGTCTAGAGAGAAGCTTGGGGGGTTATTCTCCCTAAAGTAAATAAGGAGGACTATTTTTTACTAAAGTCCTATAGATCTATCTCTTTATTAAACTACTTAGGAAAGACTTTAGAGAAGATCTTTACTACTAAATTAGGATATCTCGCTAGTACTACTAGCTTACTTTAAAACTTATATCTAGGAGGAAGAAGATAGCAGTCTATAATTAACGCAGTTTTATTACTTCTAAATAATATCCAATCTAAAAAGAATAGGAAAAAGACTAGATAAAGGATAGCTACTATATTATTTCTAGACATTAAAGGGGCTTTTTACTATATCTTAGTAAACTAGCTTTTATTAATCTATAGTAAACTGGGGCTACCTATAGCGTTTATATAATAGATAGCTACCTATAAGGGGGCAAGGTACTTTATAGCAGCTTTAAAGGAAATAAGATTCTATTAAAAGCTAAGTTATATAAACCTTATAAGTAATAAGACGTTTAGACCAGGAATAGAATAGGTTTAGGTTAACGTAGTTAAGATATAGGGGTCGCTGTAGTACGTGCACGTGCTTTAGGAGGCTTTGACAGAATTCTACTATCGTTAAGTGTTTCACCGAGACGTCCTTACTGTAACGGGACAGTCCCGTTATACTACCTTCTTTAGTAATAAAAAGATATAGCTCTGCTTTAATAGATAAATATAAGAAAAAGTAGGTATAGAAATAGGAATATTATAGGGATCGCCTATATTTCCTATTTTATTTTTACTATATATATAATATTTACAAGCTAAAGATAGAAGGAGCCTATTCCCTTAGCTATATAGACGACTTTATAATTATAGTTACTTTAAATTTAGCTAAATCTAATTATAAAAAGCTAGAGGGAATAGCGCTAGAGCTAATATCTAAAGCTAAAGAGGCTACTATTAGTTTTAATATTAGCAAAACAGAGCTTATATACTTTTATAGTAAATATACTACTATAAAAGAAGGGTTAAAGCTAGGAGCCGTAGAAATATCCCCTAAACCTCTAATTAAGTAGCTAGGAGTATTTCCAAACTTTAAGTATAAGGGATCTTTTAGCGGATATAAAGGCTAGCCTTTAGCTAGGCCTTAGTACCTCCTTATAAGCTCCCTTATATTAGCGACTCAGTTAATTAAGGCATGGGCACGGCAAAGGGGACGCGTAAGCCTGTATGATTGGATTGTCTATAAACGAGAATCTAAAGCTAGGGAAAGGAAAGGAGAAGAAGAGTAGCGCCGTTCGGTGTTTTATAAGATCTTCGCATTACATAATCGCAAATTGTAGTAATTTATAGCAACTTGCCGTTGCGAAGTTCTGCTAAGTTCTGCCAAGTTCTACTAGTGCTATAATATT